>Ga0302314_10000546_pt1 | contig 69522 bp, 52 predicted proteins | sample III_Palsa_N2_3_FD_200533 | JGI IMG/M metagenome (GOLD analysis project Ga0302314, IMG submission 200533) | Peat permafrost microbial communities from Stordalen Mire near Abisko, Sweden - III_Palsa_N2_3 | ecosystem: Environmental > Terrestrial > Soil > Palsa > Peat permafrost | place: Sweden...
TGGACATGCTCGCCGGTATCGTCAATGCGATGCTCGACGAGATCGAGCGCCTGCTCGGCGAAGTGAAAGGTGTCTGCGACAACATCGCGCATGACCTGCGCACGCCGCTGACGCGGTTACGCGCACGGATATACCGGCTGCAGCAGCAGTTCGACGAAGGCAGCAGCGAGAACGCGACACTGGAGGCATGCCTCGTTGATACCGATGCGCTGCTCAATCGCTTCCGCGCGCTGCTGCGTATCTCGGAACTGGAAAACCAGCAACGCCGCGCCGGCTTCGACCAGGTCGATCTGGCCGAGATCCTGCAGGAAGTGCATGCACTGTATCTGCCGCTAGCCGAGGACCGCGGCCAGCAGTTGGAGTTGGAGCTTCCGCCGTTGCCGCCGATTCGCGCGGATCGGCATCTGTTGCTGGAAGCCTTCAGCAACCTGGTTGGCAACGCGATCAAGTTCACCCCGCCCGGTGGCCACGTGGATATCCGCGCGCGCGCCGCTGAAGACGGTCCGTGGGTGGATGTGTGCGACAGCGGACCGGGTATCCCGGATGACCAGCGCGTTGCGGTGACGCGCCGTTTCTACCGGGCCGAGAGTTGCCGCAGCACGCCGGGCTCCGGACTGGGCCTGAGCATCGTCAGCGCGATCGCGCGCCTGCACGGCTACACGCTGCAGATTGCCGACAGTGAAAACGGCGCGCGCTTGAGCCTGCATTGCCGCGACGCGGCCAGCGCGTAACAGCGGCGCAGCGGGCCGTGATGTCCGGTCTTTTGCATCAGTGAATGCGCGTTCGGCGTGGCATAGCTGCCGAATATGAAAATATCTTCATGCGCTGAATCGATACCTGCGAAGCGTCGCGTGTCAAAATTTGACGCTACGCAACATTCTCGCTGGATACTTCATGCTGGGCATTGTGCGGATCGCCTTGTCGCGACCCTATACCTTCGTCGTTCTCGCGCTACTGATCCTGATCATCGGACCACTTTCCGCGCTGCGGACACCTACCGACATCTTTCCGGATATCCGCATCCCGGTGATTGCGGTGGTATGGCAGTACACCGGCCTGTCGCCGGATCAGATGGAAGGCCGCATCACCTCGCCCTACGAGCGCGTGCTGACCACCACGGTCAATGACGTCGAGCATATCGAGGCGAAATCCATCGCCGGCTTCGGCATCGTCAAGATCTTCTTCCAGCCGACGGTAAATATCGCCACCGCGAATGCGCAGGTCACCGCGGTATCGCAGACCCTGCTCAAGCAGATGCCGCCGGGCGTCACCCCGCCACTGATCCTGAACTACAACGCCTCGACGGTGCCGATCCTGCAGCTAGCCTTGTCGGGCAAGGGACTGACCGAGCAGAACCTCGGCGATCTCGCACTCAACATTCTGCGCCCGCAGCTGGTGTCGGTGGCCGGCGCGGCGGTGCCTTACCCGTATGGCGGCAAGACCCGTCAGGTGCAGATCGACATCGACCCGGCGGCGCTGCAGGCGCGCGGTCTTTCCGCGGCGGACGTGGCCAATGCGCTCGCCGCGCAGAACCTGATCACCCCGGTGGGTACGCAGAAGATCGGTGCGTTCGAATACACCTTGCAGCTCAACAACGCACCGAGCGAGCTCAAGCAGCTGGGTGATCTGCCGATCAAGACGGTCAACGGAACCACCATCTATATCCGCGACGTGGCGCATGTGCTGGATGGCAGTCCGCCGCAGACCAACATCGTGCATGTGGACGGCAGCCGCTCGGTGCTGATGAGCGTGCTCAAGAACGGTTCGACATCGACCCTGGCGATCGTCGCCGGTATCCGGCAACGTCTGGAAGATGCGCGGTCGAGCCTGCCGGACAACCTCAAGGTGGCGCCGATCGGCGACCAGTCGATCTTCGTGCGGGCGGCGATCACTGGCGTGGCGCGCGAAGGCGTTATCGCGGCGGCGCTGACCAGCCTGATGATCCTGCTGTTCCTCGGCAGCTGGCGCTCCACGGTGATCATCGCGGTCTCGATTCCGCTGGCGATCCTGGCATCGATCGCGGCGCTGTCGGCGATCGGCGAGACACTCAATATCATGACGCTGGGCGGCCTCGCGCTGGCGGTGGGTATCCTGGTCGACGATGCCACGGTGACCATCGAGAACATCAACTGGCACTTGGAGCAGGGCAAACAGGTCGAGCCGGCGATTCTCGACGGCGCCGCGCAGATCGTCACGCCGGCATTCGTGTCGCTGTTGTGCATCTGTATCGTGTTCGTGCCGATGTTCTTCCTTGATGGTGTCGCGCGCTTCCTGTTCGTGCCGATGGCCGAAGCGGTGATGTTCGCGATGATCGCCTCGTTCATCCTGTCGCGCACGCTGGTGCCGACGATGGCCAAGTACATGCTGCATCCGCATGTCGACGAGCATGGACAGCATGTCGAAGCGCCGCCGACACGCAATCCGCTGGTGCGTTTCCAGCGTGGCTTCGAGGCTTCCTTCGAGAAGGTGCGTGGTGGTTATCACGGCCTGCTGGCGTTGGCGATGGAGCATCGGCGGATCTTCGTGATCGGCTTCCTCGTCTTCGTGGTGTGCTCGTTCGCGCTGGTGCCGATGCTCGGGCGCAACTTCTTCCCGGATGTGGATGCGGGGCAGATCCTGATGCATGTGCGGGCACCGGTGGGTACCCGACTTGAACAGAGCGCGGAGCTGTTCGCGCAGATCCAGCAGCGCGTCAAGCGGATCATTCCGCCCAGCGAGCTGGGCACCCTGGTCGACAACATCGGCCTGTCCAGCAGCGGCATCAACAATACGTACAACAACACCGGCACCATCGGCGAGCAGGATGGCGACATCCAGATCGCCCTGAACGAAGGGCATCACCCGACCGCCGAATACGTGCGGCAGATGCGCGAGCAACTGCCGCGGGAATTCCCGGGCGTGACGTTCTCCTTCCCGCCGGCCGATATCGTCAGCCAGATCCTGAACTTCGGTTCGCCCGCGCCGATTACCCTGCAGATTCGCGGCAACAACCTGCCGGCGAACTTCAAATACGCCGATATGCTGCTGCGCGACATCAAGCGCATTCCTGGCGTGGTGGATGCACGCATCCAGGAATCGCAAGCCAATCCCGGTTTCAACATCGATGTGGATCGCACGCAGGCGCAGCTGCTGGGCATCACCGAGCGTGACGTCACCAACAGTCTGGTGGTGAACCTTGCCGGTTCCAGCCAGGTCGCGCCCACCTTCTGGCTCAACCCTGCCAACGACATTTCCTACCCGATCGTGATGCAGACGCCGCAGTACACGCTCGACTCGCTGTCGTCGCTGCGCAATCTCGCGGTTACCGGCAGCAACGGCGCTTCACAGGTGCTGGGCGGACTGGCGACGTTGAGCCGGCAGTCCTCGAACGCGGTGGTTGACCAGTACAACATCCAGTCGGTCGTGCAGATCTTCGCCACCACGCAGGATCGCGATCTTGGTGGCGTGGCCGGCGATATCCAGAAGGTATTGAACGATCACACCAAGGAGCTTCCCAAGGGTTCGCATATCGATCTGCTCGGTCAGGTGCAGACGATGAACAGCGCGTTCTCGGGCCTGCTATTCGGCCTGCTCGGCGCGATGGTGCTGATCTACCTGCTGATCGTGGTGAACTTCCAGTCGTGGAGCGATCCGTTCGTGATCATCACCGCGTTGCCCGCCGCACTGGCTGGCATTGTGTGGATGCTGTTCGCCACGCATACCGCGCTGTCGGTGCCGGCGCTGACCGGCGCGATCATGTGCATGGGCGTGGCGACCGCCAACTCGATCCTGGTGGTGACTTTCTGCCGTGAGCGTCTGTTCGAACACGGCCGCGCGCTGGACGCCGCGCTCGAGGCAGGCTACGTGCGCTTCCGCCCGGTGCTGATGACGGCACTGGCGATGATCATCGGCATGGCGCCGATGGCGCTCGGCCTCGGCGAGGGCGGCGAACAGAATGCGCCGCTCGGTCGCGCGGTGATCGGCGGCCTGATTTTCGCCACGGTCGCCACTCTTTTCTTCGTGCCGGTGGTGTTCAGCATCATCCACGCGCGTTATCACCATGCTTCTGCACCGGTGCCTGCTTCCGGAGAGCCCGTCCATGTCTGATTCAACCTTCCCCAAGGCCTCGCTGCCATCGCATCGCGGCCTCCGGCTTGCCGGCCTGATCGCCGTGGTGGTGGTCGTGGCCATCGTGATCATCGGCATCGCCACGCGTATCGTCGAGGCCAAGCGTCTGAAAACCTGGACCGACGAGCAGACGGTGCCGACCGTCAATGTCGCTGCGCCCGAAAAAAGTGAGGCGGGCGCTCCGCTCGAACTGCCCGGACGGATCGAGGCGTACACGCAGGCACCGATCTATGCGCGCGTCGGCGGCTACCTGAAATCGTGGAAGGTCGACATCGGCGCACCGGTCAAGGCAGGTCAATTGATGGCCGAGATCGAAACGCCCGATCTTGACCAGCAGTTGCTGCAAGCCAAGGCCGATCTGGCCAGTGCCCAGGCGAATGCCGCCCTCGCGGCAACTACCGCGAAACGCTGGCAGGCAATGCTCGGCTCGGACTCGGTCGCCAAGCAGGAAGTGGACGAGAAGACCGGCGACTTCACCGCCAAGCAGGCACTGGCGCATGCGGCCCAGGCCAACGTGGATCGGATCGAGGCGATGAAGGGCTATACCCGCATCGTCGCGCCGTTCGATGGCGTGGTCACCGCGCGCAATACCGACATCGGTGCGTTGATCAATCCCGGCAGCAGCAGTGGCCAGGCGCTGTTCGTGGTGTCCGATGTGCGCAAGCTGCGCGTCTACGTGCAGGTGCCGCAGAGTTACGTGCCATCGATTCCCGACGGCGCCACGGCCATGCTCAGCGTGCCGGAATATCCGGGCCGCACGTTCACTGCCAAGGTCGATGCCTCCGCGCAGGCGGTCAATGCCGGCTCCGGCAGCACGCTGATCCAGCTCTCGGTCGACAATGCCGATGGCAAGCTGATGCCGGGCAGTTTCACCAATGTGCGTCTTAATCAGGTGGCCAGCGGGTCCGCGCTACGGGTGCCGGCCAGTGCATTGATCTTCAATGCCAGCGGCCTGCGTCTGGCCACGGTGGATGCCGACAATCGGGTGACCTTCAAGACCGTGACGATCCTGCACGACTATGGCAAGAGCGTGGAGATCGGCTCCGGTCTGGCGGCTGATGATCGTGTGATCGACAGCCCTCCCGACGGTCTCGCTGATGGTGACCAGGTTCAGATTGCCACTCAAGAAGCCACGGCCAAGCCTCATGCGAAAGCCTGAACTCGCCCTTCTGCTGGTAGCTGGCGTGACGCTCGCCGGCTGTTCGCTGGCGCCCGCATACAAGGTGCCCGCCGTACCGGTGGCGGCCACTTATCAGGACAACGGGCCATGGCAGCAGGCGCAGCCGTCCGACCAGTTGCCGCGCGATCACTGGTGGCAGCTTTATCACGATCAACAGCTCGATCAGCTGCAGCAGCGCCTGCTGGCCAACAATGCCGATCTTGCCGCGGCGCTGGCACATTACCGGCAGGCACAGGCGTTCAACCTGCAGACACGTTCGGCGCTGTTTCCGCAGGTCAGCGCCGCGGGTAACGGGCAACGCGACCGCCAGTCCGACACTGCGCCGCTGCGTGGTGCGACTGCCCCGGCGAATTACGACTCGTACACCGTCGGTGGCGAGGTCGATTACGAGCTCGACCTGTGGGGGCGCGTGCGCAACACGGTTGAAGCCGGCAAGGACGACACGCTGGCCGCCGCTGCCGACCTGGCTTCGGCGCAGCTGAGCCTGCAGGCCCAGCTGACTGACAGTTACATTCAGTTGCGCAGCCTCGATCAGCAGATCGCCTTGCTGCAGCAGAGCATCGACGCCTATCAGAAAGCGCTACAGCTGACCCAGACCTTGCATGTCGGTGGCATCGTGTCCGGGCTGGATGTGGCGAGTGCACAGACGCAGTTGTCTTCGGCGAAATCGCTATGGTCGCAGGCGCTGGCGCAGCGTGCGCTGGTCAAGGATGCGATCGCGGTGCTGGTCGGCGATTCTGCCGATCAGTTCAGCATGGTGGCGCAGACTGCTGCGATCGATCTGCCGCAGGTGCCGGCGAGCGTGCCATCGACCCTGCTGCAGCGTCGTCCGGATATCGCTGCGGCAGAGCGCCGTGTCGCTGCTGCCAATGCACGCATCGGTGTGGCCCGCGCAGCCTATTTCCCGTCACTCACTTTGAGTGCGCAGGGTGGTTTCCAGAGTGCCGCCTACGCCGGTTTGCTGACCATGCCGAATCGTTTCTGGGCGATCGGCCCGAGCCTGTTCGAGACGATCTTCGACGGCGGTCGGCGCAAGGCTGGTGTCGCGGCGGCCAAGGCGGCCACCGACGAAGCCGGCGCGCGCTATCGCGGCGTGGTGCTGACCGCGTTCGCGCAAGTTGAAGATAATCTGGCCCAGCTCGATCATGTCGGGATGGCGATGACCGACCAGAAAGACGCCGCCGATGCCGCGCAGCACGCGATGGATCTGGCGACAGATCGCTACAAGCAGGGTGCAGTCAGCTATCTCAACGTGGTGCAGGCGCAGACCGTGGCGCTGGAAGCAAAGCGCAGCCTGCTCGAACTCGATACCCAGCAGCTGCGCGCCAGCGTGCAGCTGATCCGCGCACTCGGCGGTGGCTGGTCGATCGATCAGCTTGCCAGCAACCGATAGACCGGCGCCCGGCTGAAGTGCCTCAGCGTTGAGCGGTGGCTGCGTTGCCCAGCGCCATGCCCTTCAGCACGTTCAGCGCTTGCGCCAGTGCGTAATCGCTGGTGGCGAGCTTGCCATCGGCGGCGCTGCCGTCGTCGTTGATATCGCCACCGGCTTTGGCGTTTTCGTTGGCCAGATGGTTCGGCAGGTCGGCCTCGGAATTGATCAGTGAGGGTCCGCTGTCAGCCTTGTTCACGGTCAGGTCGGCCAGCGGGATGTCGGGCTTGATGCCTTCGGCCTGGATCGAGGTGCCGTTCGGCGTGTAGTAGCGCGCGGTGGTGATCTTCACGGCGTGATCGGCATCCAGCGGTATCACGGTCTGCACGACGCCCTTGCCGAAGGTGCGCTGGCCCATGATCAGCGCGCGGTGGTTGTCCTTCAGCGCGCCGGAAACGATCTCGGCGGCCGAGGCGGTGCCGTTGTTGGTCAGCACAATCATCGGTGCACCGTTGAGCTGGTCGCCGGGATGCGCGCTGAAGCTCATGTTGGCGTCCTGCAGCCGGCCACGGGTGGTGACGATGACGCCGGAGTTGAGGAAGTCATCGCTGACCGCCACCGCGGCGTTGAGCAGGCCACCAGGATTGTTGCGCAGGTCCAGCACGGCACCCTTCTGCGGGCCGTCCTTGGCGATCAGTTCGCCCAGCTTCTTGTCCAGGTCGCCGCCGGTGTCGTCCTGGAACTGGCTGATCCGGATATAAGCGTAGCCCGGCTCCAGCTCGCGTACCTTGACGCTGCTGACCGCGATGTTCTCGCGCACCAGGTGCAGGTCGATCAGTTTGTCGCTCTTGTCGTGGACGATGGTCAGGTCGATCTTGCTGCCGGGTTTGCCGCGCAACTGCTTGAACAGATCGTCGACGTTCTGTGGATCGATCAGGGCGCCGTTGATCTTGACGATGCTGTCGCCGGCCTTGATGCCCGCGCGTGCCGCTGGCGTGTCATCGATCGGCGAGACGATGCGCAGGCCGCCATCCTCTTCCATCACTTCGATGCCGAGGCCGCTGTACTGGCCGGTGGTGTCCTCGTTGAGCTGGGTCAGGCCATCCTTGTCCAGGTATTCGCTGTGTGGGTCGAGCCCGCTGAGCATGCCGGTGATCGCCGCCTTCATCAGGGTCTTGTTGTCGACCTTTTCCACATAGGCCTGGCGCACCACTTCGTAGACGCGAGTGAAATTGCGGATGTCGTCCAGATCCACCTGGTCAGCCGTGGTGCTGGCATGGGCCGGAGCGTCGGCGCTGCTGTCGGTGGCGGGCAGATCGATCGGCGGCGGGGCGAGGCTGGCGGCACCGGCTGGCGCGGTCTGCGCGAACGCGTACGGCACGGTCAGCAGCAGCGGCACGACCAGCAACAAGGTGATCTGGTGACGGATGGAAGGACGCATGCGGGTGACTCCGTGCAACGGGCAGACGTCGCGCGGCCACGCGACGGAAAGGTGGACAGATGTTTGACAACCGAACGTCGACGTAATTCATCGGATGTCATTCATCGAAAGCTGGAGGCTAGCCTGCGGCGCCGCGGCGGTGGCGTCAACGGCGCTGGCTCAACCAGCTGCGCGGATCGACCGGCTGACCGTCCTTGCGTAGTTCGAAATAAGTGCCGGTGTTGACGCCGGTGGGCGCGCTGGCCGTGCCGATCGTCTCACCGGCCTCGACCTGGTCGCCGACGCCATGCAGCAGGGTCTCGTTGTTGCCGTACATGCTCATCCAACCGTTGCCATGGCTGACGATGATCAGCATGCCGTAACCGCGCAGGAAGCCGGCGTAGATCACCCGGCCGCGCGCCACCGCATGAATATCGCTGCCGCCGCTGGCCTTGATCAGCACGCCGCTACCGTAACTGTTGACCACGCCGCTTGCCGGCCATGGCAGGTTGCCGCGGATGTTCGCGCTGGCGCTGCCGACCTCGATCGGCGGTGGCGGCAGCTTGTGCCCGGGGTGTTTCTTCGCAGCCGCCGCGCGTGCCGCGGCTTCGCGGGCTGCCGCCTCGCGCGCGGCCTGGTCGATCGCCTTCTGCAGCTTGTCGACCAGGTTGTTGAGTGATTGCGCGTTCTGCTTCAACGCAGCCAGCCGCTGCGCCTGATCCTTGTATTGCGCATCGGTTTCGGCGGCCAGCTTCTGCTGCGCGGCGCGTTGCTGGGTCAGCGTCTTGGCCTGCTGCTCGCGTTGTGCCTTGGTCGCCTGCAAGGCCTGCTGCTCGGCGGTGATCGCGGTTTCCAAGTCCTGCAGCTTGGCCAGGTCAGTCATCAGCTGCTGCACGCGCTGCACCCGGTCCTGCTGGAAGTACTTCGAATAGACCAGCGCCCGCGAGATGCGCGCGACGTCCTCGTCGCCCAGCAGCAGGCGCAGGTCGGAACCTTGGCCAAGCGCATAGGTGGCGCGCAGCAGGTCGGCGATGGCTGAGCGCTGGCTGTCCAGCGTCTGTTTCAGGGTGGCGCGCTGCTGCTGCAGCTGGTCCAGCTGTTGCTGCTTGGCGGTCAGCTCGGTGTCGGTCTGGTGCACCGCGCGTGCCGCGACGGCCAGTGCATTGGCCTGCCTGGCGAGTTCCACATTGGCGCTGTCGCGTCGCTCGGCGGTATCGGCCTGCTGTTTCGCCAGCGCTTCCATCTTGCTGCGCAAGTCGGCCAGTTTCTGCCTGGCCGTGGCCTGCTCGGCTTGGCTCTGGCTGTCCTGGAGAGCCTGCGCCGGGAGTGCCGCGATGGCGCCACCGAAGGCGACGGCGACCAGCAGGCTGGAGATGAACGCACGGGTGAAGCGGGCGGGATTGGGCATGTGGCGATTATCGCCGAGCCGGGCGACGGGAGCGAGCTGGCCCGGTGAGGCGACCCAGCGGTTGCCGATGCCGCGCAACTGGTATGGCCAATCAGCCGCAACAGGGCGCCGTATCGGCGCACTGGTCATGAGAATGCGCATTCACTGGCGATGAGCCACGATGAATCCGCACGGCACCGTGGTTGGGCATTGTCGGCATGCGCAAGCATATGGACGTCCAAATAACTTTTGACGCGGCGCAACAACTGTGCTTTAGTCGGTTTCCACCCTGCGTGCAGCAACGGGGCCCATGGCACCGCTGGCTGCACGCGCCCAGCAAGTCCACAGGCCGGGGAGGCATGATGGCGCAGCCAGGTAGCATGACGTTGTACGACCCGGCTTTCGAGCACGACAGCTGCGGCTTCGGCTTGGTCGCGCAGATCGACGGACGCGCCAGCACGACCCTGGTCGATACGGCGTTTGCGGCGCTGGCCAAACTTTCCCATCGCGGCGGCGTCAATGCCGACGGTATCAGTGGGGACGGCTGTGGCGTGCTGATCCATCGGCCGGCGACGTGGTTGCGTACGCTGGCGGCGGAAGCCGGTTTTGCGCCGGCCGAACGTTTTGCCGCCGGGCTGGTGTTTCTCGATCCGGCTGGTGGCGCGACAGCCGCGGCGGTATTCGAGCAGCATCTTGCCGAGGCTGGACTGACCGTGGCCGGCTGGCGCGACCTGGCGATCAATGCCGAGGCCTGTGGGCCACTGGCCAGCGCCACTTGTCCACGCGTGCGACAGGTCTTCGTGAATGCTGCCGCGGCGATGGATGACGATACGTTCGAGCGTGCGCTGTTCCGTGCGCGCCGCCGCGCCGAGACGGCGCTGGCAGATGATCCGCAGTTCTACGTGGTGAGCCTGTCTGCCCAGGTAATCGGTTACAAGGCGATGGCGGCACCGGGTCGGCTGCGCGAGGTATTCGCGGATCTGCGGCATCCGGCACTGGCCAGCGATGCGGTGGTGTTCCACCAGCGCTTCTCCACCAACACCACACCGCAGTGGCGGCTGGCGCAGCCGTTCCGCTTGCTCGCGCACAACGGCGAGATCAACACCATTCGCGGCAACCGCCGCTGGATGCAGGCGCGCGAGGCAGTGCTGCGTTCGCCGCTGGTCGACCTCACCGACATCGGTCCGCTGGTACGCCAGACTGGTTCGGATTCGGAGAGCCTGGACAACGCGCTGGAAGTGTTGCTGGCCGGCGGTCTCGACATGCTCACCGCGATGCGCGTGCTGGTGCCGCCAGCGTATGCGGCGCGCGAGGATCTGGACGAGGATCTCACCGGCTTCTACGAGTACTACGCGCTGCACAGCGAGCCGTGGGACGGTCCGGCCGGACTGGTGATGTGCGACGGTCGCTATGCGGTGTGCACGCTCGACCGCAACGGCTTGCGTCCGGCGCGCTGGGCGTTGTCCGATGACAACCACCTGATCGTTGCCTCTGAAGCCGGCCTGTGGGACGTGCCGCCGGCGCGGGTGGTGGCCAAGGGCCGGCTCGGCCCGGGTCAGATGCTGGCGGTGGATTTCGATACCCATCGACTGCTGCACGATGCCGATATCGACGCGATCAATCGCAGTCGCGCACCGTTCCGCGACTGGCTGCGCGCCGGCGTCAGCTATCTGGAATCGGATCTGATCGATCCCAGCCTCGCTGCCGAGCCGCTACCGGCGAACGAATTGCGCCGATGTCAAAAGCTATTCGGATTGAGCCGCGAAGAGCGCGAGAGCGTGCTCAAGGTGTTGGCCGAAACCGAGGCCGAAGCGACGGGGGCCATGGGCGACGACACCCCGATGGCGGCAATGTCACGCCAGATACGACCACTGTTCGATCGTTTCCGCGAAGGTTTTGCCCAGGTCACCAATCCGCCAATCGACCCGCTGCGCGAACGGCTGGTGATGTCGCTGGTCACCCAGATCGGCCGCGAGGGCAATCTGTTCGAGCTGTCGGCCGAAAACGCGAAGCAGGTCCTGCTTAATTCGCCGATCTGCTCGCAACGCAAGTTGCGGCAGATACTGGCGCTGCCGCAGTTTGTTGACACCACCGTGCGTATCGACCTGTGCTATCCGCTTGCCGAAGGGCTGGAAGCGGCGCTACGGCGGTTCTGCCGCGAGGCGGAGCAGGGCGTGCGCGCGGGCGCCGGCATGGTGTTCATCACCGACCGTTATCCGAACAAGGACACGCTGCCGGCGCATGCGCTGCTGGCGGTGGGCGCGATCCATGCCCACCTGATCGAGAGCGGCCTGCGCTGCCAGTGCAACCTGCTGGTGGAAACCGCCACCGCGCGTGACGCGCACCAGTTCGCCTGCCTGATCGGTTTCGGCGCCACCGCGATCTATCCGTGGCTGGCTTACCAGAGCCTGTTCGAACTGGGTCGCGATGGGTATATCAAGCGCGGCGACGGCGCCCCGCGCGAGATCGGCCGCAGCTATCGCCGCGGCATCCGCAAGGGCCTGCTGAAGATCCTGTCGAAGATGGGCATTTCCACCGTCGCCGGTTACCGCGGTGCACAGCTGTTCGAGATCGTCGGCCTGGCGCCCGAAGTGGTGGCGTTGTGCTTTGCCGGCACGCCGTCGCGCGTCGGCGGCGCGGGTTTCGCAGACCTCGAACACGACCAGCGTCTGCTCGCCGCCGAGGCGTGGAATGAAGCGCAACCGCTGCGCGCCGGCGGTCTCTACAAATTCGTCCACGGCGGCGAATACCACATGTACAACCCGGACGTGATCGACACGCTGCAGACAGCGGTGCGCACCGGCTCGATGGCCGACTACCGTCGCTACGCGCAGCACGTCGATGTACGACCACCGTCTGCGCTGCGCGACCTGTTGTTGCCGCATGCGGCCGGTGCCGCGATTGCGCTGGACGAGGTCGAGCCGGTCGAGGCGATCCTCAAGCGTTTTGATTCGGCCGGCATGTCGCTCGGTGCGTTGTCGCCGGAGGCGCACGAGGCGCTGGCGATCGCGATGAACCGGCTCGGTGCGCGCAGCAATTCGGGTGAGGGCGGCGAGGATCCGGCACGCTACGGCACCGAGAAAACCTCGAAGATCAAGCAGGTTTCCTCCGGTCGCTTCGGCGTCACCGCGGCCTACCTGATCAACGCCGAGGTGTTGCAGATCAAGATCGCGCAGGGAGCGAAGCCCGGCGAGGGCGGCCAGCTGCCCGGTCACAAGGTGGACGCCACGATCGCGCGGCTGCGCTATGCCAAGCCCGGCATCGGCCTGATCTCGCCACCGCCGCATCACGACATCTATTCGATCGAGGATCTGGCCCAGCTGATCCACGATCTGAAGGAAGTGAATCCGACCGCGCTGATCTCGGTGAAACTGGTTTCCCATGCAGGCGTCGGTACGGTCGCCGCCGGCGTGGTCAAGGCTGGCGCGGACCTGATCACCATCTCCGGCCACGACGGCGGCACCGGTGCCAGCCCGCTCACCTCGATCAAGTACGCCGGCACGCCGTGGGAGCTGGGTGTGGCCGAGGCGCAGCAGACCCTGCGTCGCAACGGCCTGCGCGGGCGCGTGCGGCTGCAGACCGATGGTGGCCTGAAGACCGGTCTCGACGTGATCAAGGCCGCGATGCTCGGCGCCGAGAGCTTCGGCTTCGGCACCGGCCCGATGGTGGCGCTGGGCTGCAAGTACCTGCGTATCTGTCACCTCAACAACTGTGCCACCGGCGTGGCCACCCAGAACGAGGTGTTGCGCAAGGAGTACTTCATCGGCCTGCCCGAGATGGTGATGAACTACTTCCGCTTCGTCGCCGAGGATGTGCGCGGCCATCTGGCGCAGCTGGGTGTGCGCAGTCTCGGCGAACTGGTCGGTCGCAGTGATTTGCTGAGCCAGGCTGAAGGCAGCACGCCAGTGCAGAAACAGCTCGATCTGTCGCGGCTGATTGCCGAGGACGGCTTGAGCGTCGCGGTGGACAGGGCCTGCACCCTGCCGCGCAATCCGATGCGCGATGAAGCGGCATTGGCCTCGCGCATCGCCATCGATGCCGCGCCGCTGGTCGAACTGGGCAGCGGCGGCACGTTCCGATATGCGATCGCGAATACCGATCGCGCGATTGGCGCACGCCTATCCGGCGACGTGGCGCGGCGTTGGGGCGACCACGGCATGCCCGAGCCGATCACCTTGCAGCTGGAAGGTAGTGCCGGACAAAGCCTCGGCGCGTGGAACGCCGGTGGTGTGCAGATCGATCTGACTGGCGAGGCGAACGACGGTGTCGGCAAGGGCATGACCGCTGGCCGCATTCTGGTACGACCGTCGCCGGAATCGCCATTCGCCAGCCAGGATGCCGCCATCCTCGGCAACACCTGCCTGTATGGCGCCACCGGCGGTGAACTGTTTGCGGCCGGACGCGCAGGCGAGCGTTTCGCCGTGCGCAATTCCGGGGCGCTGGCGGTGATCGAAGGCGCCGGTGATCACTGCTGCGAATACATGACCGGCGGCGTGGTCGCCGTGCTTGGTTCGTGCGGGCTGAACTTCGGTGCCGGCATGACCGGCGGTTTCGCCTATGTGCTCGATCTCGAGCGTGCCTTCGTCGATTGCTACAACCACGAGCTGGTCGACATCGTGCGCATCTCGCCGGAAGGCATGGAGCATTACATGCAGCATCTGCGCGGCTTGATCGCGCGCCATGCCGAGCTCACCGGCAGCGCCTGGGCGCGGCACCTGCTCAGCGATTTCCGCGGCTTGCTGCAGCGTTTCTGGCTGGTCAAGCCGAAGGCGGCGAGCCTGGCTGCGCTGGCCGACGAATTGCGGAGGGCGGCATGAGCGACAAACTGTTCCGCTTCCTCGACTTGCCACGACAGCCGCCCAAGGCGGTGCCGGTGGCGATCCGTGTGCTTGGCTATGGCGAGATCAGCGGCGATTTCGCACCTACGGCTTCGGTGGGCCAGGCCGAGCGCTGCCTCGACTGTGGCAATCCGTATTGCGAGCATGCCTGCCCGGTACACAACTACATTCCCGACTGGCTGAAGCTGGTGCAGGAGGGACGCCTGTTCGAAGCGGCGACGCTGATGCATGAGACCAACCCGCTGCCTGAAATCTGCGGTCGCGTGTGTCCGCAGGATCGCCTGTGCGAGGGCGCCTGCACGCTGGAGCAGGGCGGCTTCGGCTCAGTGACGATCGGCAGCATCGAGCGTTCGATCACCGATGAGGCGTTTCGCCAGGGTTGGCGGCCGGATCTTTCCGGCGTGGTGGAGACTGGCCGGCGCGTGGCGGTGGTCGGCGCCGGCCCGGCGGGATTGTCCTGTGCGGATCGCCTGCGTCGTGCTGGCATCGCGGTGGATGTGTTCGATCGCCAGCGTGAGATCGGCGGCCTGCTCACGTTCGGCATCCCGCCGTTCAAGCTGGACAAGAGCGTGATACGCACCCGCCGCGAAGTGCTGGAAGGGATGGGTGTGCAGTTCCATCTCGGCGTCGAGATCGGGCGTGACATGACGTTTGAAAGCTTGCTCGACGACTACGACGCGGTCTTCATCGGCACCGGTGCCTACACCTTCGTCGATGGTGAGCTGCCAGGTCGCGAACTCGCCGGCGTGCATGACGCGCTGCCGTTCCTGATCGCGAATGCGAACCGCCTGCTCGACGATCAGCCGGTACCACCCGCGCTTGATCTCAACGGCAAGCACGTGGTGGTGCTTGGCGGTGGCGATACCGGTATGGACTGCAACCGCACCGCAGTTCGCCTCGGCGCCGCTTCGGTCACCTGTGTCTACCGCCGCGACGAAGCGAGCATGCCCGGCTCGCGCCGCGAGGTGGGTTACAGTCGCGAGGAAGGCGTCAAATTCCTGTTCCATCGTCAGCCGTTGGAATTGATCGGCGAGCAGGGCAAGGTGCGTGGCGTGCGTGTGGTGACCACCGAGCTGGTCGACCAGGGTGATGGCCGACCACGCCCGCGCAATGTCGAGGGCAGCGAAACCGAGCTGCGTGCCGACGTGGTGATCCAGGCGTTCGGCTTCCGCCCGAGTCCGCCCGCATGGTGCGCCGATCACGGCATCACACTGGATGCCACGGACCGCATCCTCGCCGGCGGAACTGGCCGGCTACCGTTCCAGACCAGCCATCCGCTGGTATTCGCCGGTGGCGACAACATGCGTGGCGCCGACCTGGTGGTGCGCGCGGTGCACGATGGGCGTGAGGCTGCCGGTTCGATCGCACAGATGCTCAGCGAGCTGGCGCTGACGGCGATCGAACAGGTTGCCTGATTGCAGCGCTGTCCAATCCTGTGCCAGGTTCATTAAGCTCCAGCCTGACGAAGGCTGACGGCGCGCTGCGTGCTCAATAGACTCTGGTTCGGGTTTTTCCTGACCGCTGCGGTGGCGGCATTGTCACGCTGGCTGTTCGGCGGAGACGAGGGTGTGTTCGCCGCGGTGGTCGGTTCGCTGTTCGACATGGCCGATCTGTCGGTCAAGGTGATGCTGCTGCTGTTTGGCACGCTGGCCTTGTGGCTGGGTTTCCTGCGCATCGCCGAACAGGCCGGGCTGGTCGATCAACTCGCCCGCGTACTGGGGCCGTTGTTCGCGCGGCTGATGCCGGGCGTGCCGCGCGGACACCCGGCGATCGGACTTATCACCTTGAACTTCGCCGCCAACGCGCTGGGGCTGGACAACGCCGCTACACCGATCGGCCTGCGTGCGATGCGCGAGCTGCAGACGCTGAACCCTTCGGCAGATACCGCGAGCAATGCACAGATCCTGTTCCTGGTACTCAATGCCTCATCGTTGACGCTGTTGCCGGTGACCGTGTTCATGTACCGCGCGCAAGCCGGTGCGCATGATCCGACGCTGGTGTTCCTGCCGATCCTGCTGGCGCATTTTGCTGCCAACCTCACCGGTCTGCTGTCGGTGGCGTACATGCAGCGCCTGAAGCTGTGGGATCCGGTAGTGCTGGCATGGCTGGGCGGTGGTGCGCTGCTGCTCGGCGGTTTCATCGCGCTGCTGGCTTCGTTGACGGCGGTGGCACTGGCCTCGTTGTCCGCATTGCTGGGCAACTTGCTGCTGTTCGGCGTGATCATCGCGTTCCTGTGTGCTGGCGCGTACAAGAAAGTGCCGCTGTTCGAGAGCTTCGTCGATGGTGCGAAGCAGGGCTTCGAGGTGGCCAAGGATCTGCTGCCGTACCTGATCGCGATGCTGTGCGCGGTCGGTGTGCTGCGTGCCTCCGGTGCGCTGGATTTCGCGCTGGACGGCATCCGCTGGCTGGTGCTGCATGCGGGGCTGGATGATCGCTTCGTCGATGCGCTGCCCACCGCGCTGGTCAAGCCGTTCTCCGGCAGTGCCGCCCGCGCGATGCTGATCGAGACCATGCACCACTCGGGCGTGGACAGTTTTCCCGCGTTGCTTGCCGCCACCATCCAGGGCAGCACCGAGACCACGTTCTATGTGGTGGCGGTGTATTTCGGTGCGGTCGGTATCAAGCGTGTGCGGCATACCGTAGGCTGCGCGCTGCTGGCCGATCTGGCCGGTGTGCTCGCCTCCATTGCCGTCTGTTACTGGTTCTTCGGCTGATGTGCCTGATTGCGTTTGCTTGGAATGTGCACCCGCACTGGCGTCTGCTGCTGGCCGGCAATCGCGACGAGTTCCATGCACGTCCCAGTGCGCCGCTGGCGCGCTGGGACGATGCGCCGATCATCGGCGGTCGCGATCTCCAGGCCGGTGGTACCTGGCTCGGGGTGACCGAGGCGGGGCGCTGCTGCGTGGTGACGAATGTGCGCGATCCACGTGATCCACAGCTTGGCGTTTCGCGCGGCATGCTGGCGACCGATTACCTTGCTGGCAGTGCGGACGCCAAGGTTCATGCACAACAGTTGCTGCGCTCAGCGGCGGACTACCGCCCATTCAACCTGCTCACCTTCGATGCGCATGATGCGTTCTATCTGGGCAATCGTCCGGAGCCGCGCGCGCAGGCTGTAGTGCTCGGTGTGCATGGCTTGTCGAACGCCGACTTCAACACGCCATGGCCAAAGACGCGTGCGCTGATGCGGTGCCTGCAGGACTGGATCGACGGCGGCGGCGAAAACGACTTCGCATCACTGTTCGCGGCGCTCGCCGATGAACACGTTGCAGCGGATGCACAGTTGCCGGACACCGGTGTTGGTTTGGAACGCGAGCGGTGGCTGTCGTCGGCGTTCATCCGCGGCGAACACTACGGCACGCGTGCCAGCACGGTAGTGGCGATCGGTCATGACGGTAGTGGAGTGATCGTGGAACGCCGTTTCGGGCCGAATGGCCACTTCGAGGGCGAGACGATCTTGCGGACGGCGAGTTTGCCTTCCGCATAACGCTGAGCCGTTGCGAGGCCGGCGCCTACGCCCACTGTCGACGTGATCGCATGCCGGCGTCGTCGGTCGTTGGCTAGCCTGCAGCCATATCCATGGATGGGAGAGCCTCATGCGCATGCGATGGCTATGGCCGATCGCCAGTATCGCGGCACTGACCGCCGGCGCGGTGCATGCAACGGATTGTCCCGACTGGTCACCAGCGCAGGCGAAGCAGGAATTGAATGCACTGCATGACAGGCTCGATGGCTGGAACCATGCGTATCGGGTCACTGGCCAGTCGCCGGTCGACGATGCTGTCTACGACCAGGCACTCAAACACTTTTCCGCCTGGCGTCGCTGCTTTCCAGCGCAGGCACCAGCGATGCCTGCGCATCTCGCCGACGCCAGTGGCAACGTACGCTCGCCGGTGGCGCAGACCGGTCTGGCCAAGTTGCCAGATGCCACTGCGCTGGCCGCGTGGATGCACGCACGCGACGAACAGGATCTGTGGGTTCAGCCAAAGGCCGACGGTGTGGCGGTGACCTTGTTGTATCTGGACGGCCAATTGCATCAGGCGACCAGTCGCGGCGACGGCCTGCACGGCTCGGACTGGACGGCCATGGCGCAATTGGTCGAGGCGATTCCAAAACACCTGCCAAATGCGCCGGCGCGCGTGGTGCTGCAAGGTGAAATCTACTGGCGCATTCCCACCCACGTGCAGGCTGAGGAAGGCGGTGCCAACGCGCGCTCGGCAGTGGCGGGTGCGCTGGCACGCAACACCCTGGATGTGGCGACGGCTGCAAAAATTGGTCTGTTCGTATGGGACTGGCCTAGTGGGCCGGCTGACATGCCGGCGCGGCTGGCGGGCCTGCAGGCGATGGGGCTGGCTGACAGCGTCACGTACACGCATCCGGTCAAGAACATCGATGACGTCAAACGCTGGCGCGAGCAGTGGTATCGCCATGCGATGCCGTTTGCCGCCGATGGCACGGTGGTGCGCCAAGGTCATCGGCCGGCGGCATCGACATGGCAGGCGACGCCACCGGCATGGGCGGTAGCCTGGAAATATCCGGCGGCGTCGGCACTGGCCGAAGTGCGCGCGGTAAACTTCACCGTCGGCCGCAGCGGCCGCATCACGCCGGTTCTGGAACTGGTGCCGGTGCAACTGGACGATCATCGCGTGCAGCGGGTCAGCGTGGGTTCGGTGGCGCGCTGGCGGCAACTGGATATCCGCCCGGGTGATCAGGTCGAGGTGGTGCTCGCTGGCCTGACCATTCCGCGCCTGCAATCGGTGGTATGGCGCACGCAACTGCGTGCCGAAGTGACGCCACCTGATCCCGGGAAGCACGATCCGCTGAGCTGCTGGCAGGCCACGCCTGGTTGCGAACAGCAATTCCGCGCCCGGCTGCTGCGGTTGGGTGGCAAGCAGGGTCTGCAACTGGAAGGGTTGGGTGCGAGTACGTGGCAGGCGTTGATCGACGCCGGGTTGATCCATGGGCTGCTTGACTGGATGAGCCTCACACCTGCGCAGCTTGCCGCCGTGCCGGGATTTGGACCCGCACGTGCCAGCACGCTGGCACGGACGTTTGCCAGCGCCCGCCAGCGTTCGTTCTCCCGCTGGCTGCACGCGCTCGGCATGCCGGCCAGTGGCAGCGCCGAGCTGTCGGACTGGGCCACCCTGAGTGCGCGTAGCTCGGACGAGTGGCAGGCCATCGATGGCATTGGCCCAGGTCGTGCGGATCGATTGGTCGAGTTCTTCACGCACCCCGAACTGCGCGCACGGGCAGCTCGGCTGCATCAGGTGGGGGTGCAGGGATTCTGAGTCGCTGTAGGAGCGCACCCTGTGCGCGATGCTTTCCGAAGGACCGCCAAGAGCATCGCGCACAGGATGCGCTCCTACAGACAGATGACGATCGTGGCTTAGTTCTTCAATTCGCCGTCGAGGTAATACCAGCGGCCTTGCTCACGCACAAAGCGGCTGGTTTCATGCTGCCGTTGTGCGCGGCCACCGCCGAGGCGGTAGCGGGCAACGAACTCCACCGTCGCATGCTCGCCATCAACGTCATGCTGCTGGCGGATCTCCAGCCCAAGCCAGCTCGGTGCCGGCTGCTGCGCGGCCAGCCGCAACGAAGCCGGACGCGTATCAGCATGCCAGCTTGCCAGCAGGTAGTCCTCGCGTCGAAGCACATAGGCGCTGTAGCGCGAGCGCATCAGTTGCTCGGCGCTGGCGGCGGCTGCGACGCCGTCGTGCAAGGGGCCGCAGCATTCGGTATATCCGGCAGGGTTGCCGCAGGGGCAGGGGGTCAGCGTGTCGATCGACTTCATGCCGCCTTTGTACCCGCTTCGACAGGTTTGTGCAGGTGGGCATTCAGCCGTGCTGGCGTCGCCACACGCGGCAACGGTTGTTGGCCGGCATCGCGATATCGTCGATCAGGGTGAAGCCGGCGTTGCCTGCCAGCGCATCTACCGCTTCGGCATCGCGGATCGCCATATGCGCGCCGCGTGCCTTGAGCCATTGATCGAACGCGGCGTTGCCGTCACTGCTGTAACGGCCCGCATAATTGAACGGGCCGTAGATGACCAGCGTGGCATCGGGCGTGGTGACGGTGGGCAGCTGCGCGAACAGGCGCTCCACTTCGGACCACGCCATGATGTGCAGGGTATTGGCGCTGAATACCGCGTCGTAGCGCCTATCAGGCCATGCGCCAGCGACATCGAATGCCAATGGTGGAGGCGTGTTCGGCAGCGCCGCCTCGCCCAGCCACGCGCGGATGCCCGGCAGGTTCTCTGCGCAGTCCGAGCTTTGCCAGTTCAGCTGCGGCAGGGCCGCGGCAAAATGCACGGCATGCTGGCCGGTACCGCTGCCGATCTCCAGGACATGCCTGTGGCCGGCAAAATGCCGGCGCAGCACATCGAGGATCGGCTCGCGGTTGCGTTCGCACGAGGGCGAATGCGGTTTCTCCATCAGGCCGGCGTCGATCGAACCAGTGCGGTCAGACCGGTCGGCCGCGCAACACGCGTGCCGGCAGCATCAGCAGGGCACCGAGGAAGGCGAACACTGCGCCGACGGTGAAGCCGACCAGCCGGAATGGCAACAGCAGCAGCCACACGATCGGGTACAGCACCAGCGCCAGCAGGGCGAGCGGCCAGCAGAACACCAGGAGCAACAACCAGAGCAGGAAAGCGGCCATGACACGACCTCGGGCAGGTTGGATGAGCGGACTCTAGCGCAGGCGACGGCAGGTGCACAGATGACTCTTGCCACCCCTGCCATTCACGCGGTCGTGTCATGCCATCGGATTCACACCGATCAGCCACAGATGCAGCCACAGCACGAAGACGACCCAGACCACGACGCCGATGACCACGGTCAGCACGTCACCCTTGATCGAGCCGGCCGGATAAACGGTACCGGCCGTGCGGTCGCGCCGACGCGATACGGCGAACAGCACGATTGCCCACAGCAGGAACGTACCGAACAGCAGCACGTCGTGCAGCATGCCGGTGGCCAGCAGGTGACCGAAAGCCCACACCTTCACCGCCAGCACCTGCGGATGGTGGAGTTTCGCCTTGATGTGGTTGCGCGGCACCCGTGCGGCGAAAAACAGCACGAACGCGACCAGGGTGAACAACGCATTGAGATGGCGCAGCGGCGGCGGCGGCACATACAGCAGTACAGGATGCTGGCGGGCCAGTCCGAAACCCCAGCAGATCAGCACGAAGCCGATGATCGAGACCAGCGCGAACAGGCCCTTCCAGCATTTCGCGCCCAGCCGGGCGATCTGCCGGTCGCGCCAATCATTGGCGAAGATGCGCAGGGAGTGCATGCCAAGAAAGATCAGCAGACCCAGAATCAGCACGGACATGACGGCTACCTCGCGGATGGGGTCGGCCAAGTATAGGCGTCCGCCGGCTTCCGTCAGGTGACGTGTGGCTCGATCCGGATGACGAGCGCTACGGCGTGGTGGTGCAGCTTGACCGGACTCGCTGGCGAAGGCCGCCACGCATCGCCCGCATGCAGTGGACCTTCGGTGGTGTCGATCACGCCGCGGGCGCAATAGACCAGCACGGTGGAGGGGTCAGGCACCTGAGTGTCCGGTTCCTGCCACACCCGTATGTCGCCGCGCGCCTGCGCACGGCGCACCATCAGGTTGAAATCGCGGGTCGGTCCATCCAGCAGGGTCACCGCTACGCAGGCCTCGCCGGCGAAGGCGAAGGGCACAAACGGTGTGGTCAACGCGTGCACGCGGTCATCATCCAGCGTCATCGTGAAGCCGTTGCCGTCGAGCAGGGCGATCTGCCGATCGATGCCCGGGAAGCTGGAGAACGGCGCGGCGCTGTCGACCTTGGCGATGCTCACCCGCCACAGGAAATCGTCGCTGTCGGCACCGTCCGGATGGATGGCTATTTCACGCGTGCTGCCCAGGCCGTTCTTCCATAATTGGAGCGAGCAGTCGTCGAGGCGAATGATGGACATGTTCAGAGCCTGACCGGGATTTGCTCCTCCCCCTGCAAGCAGGGGGAGGTTGGGAGGGGGTGGTTTTTGACTTTGCGGCACGAAGAGCGACCCCTCCCCGACCCGACCCTGCCTTGCAGGGGAGGGAGCACGGCAGGCCGCTTTTGCTCCTCCCACTGCGTGCAGGGGAAGGGCGAGTGGTGGCGTGAGCGAAGCAGGGCGTTCATGCGGTGCGCTCGATGATGCGCTGGAACGGCGGCAACGCCTTCAGCATGCCGCTGCCGTAGCGCTTGGTCACCACGCGGCGATCCAGCAGCACGATGCGGCCACGGTCGGTTTCGTTGCGGATCAGGCGGCCGCAGTATTGCGTCAGTAGCCGCGTCGCTTCGGGAATGCTCACTTCGATGAACGGATTGCGCCCGCGCGATTCCAGCCACTCGGCATAGGTGGCGCCGACCGGATCGGTCGGCACGGCAAACGGCAGCTGGGTGATCACCACCGTCTCGCACAGCTTGCCCGGCAGGTCGAGGCCCTCACCGAACGAAGCCAGCCCGAACAGGGTGCTGCCCCTGCCGGCTTCGATGTCGGCGCAGTGCTCGGCGATCAGTTGCGACTTGCCCAGCGAGCCCTGCGCGCGCACCTTGCGCACCTGGGCGATCGGCAGCTTCTGCAACACCCGATCGAGTTTCACGCGCGAGGTGAACAGCACCAGGTTGCCGGCGTCCCAGTCGAGGTTTTCCGCCAGCCACTCGCTGATTTCCTCGGCGTGCGCCTCGCGCGCGTCCGGCAGCGTGCGCATCGCCGGCACTTCCAGTCGTGCCTGCGCAGCGAGGTCGAACGGCGAGGGCAGACTCAGACACACGGCATCGTCGGGCAGGCCCACCGCATCGGCGAAGCCGCGAAAGTTGCCGCCCGCACTCAGCGTGGCCGAGGTCATCAACACGCCGCTGGCATTGCCCCACAGCACGCTGCGCAGCAAGCCACCGGCGGAGACCGCCGAGGCATGGCAGACCAGTTGCTGATCAACGCCCAGGGTGACCCAGCGCGCCAGCGGCGGCGCGCCATCGGGATCGTCGTTGGCCCACGCGCGCCAGCAGCTGGCCTGCTTGCCGATGCGCTCCAGTGCGATGCCCAGCTCGCGCGACAGCGCTTCCTGGGTCGGGCCGCCGTCGGTCATTTCAACCACCGCGCGACGCACCGCGGTCAGCCAGCGCTGCAACTCGCCGGTGTACAGGCTGAGTGCGCGCGCATGCTCCACCCATGCTTCCGGCAGCTGGCCCAGCGAGCCACGATACATCGGCTCGGTTTCGGCCGGATCGGGCAGCCAGCCGAGGCGGATTTCCTTCTCCAGTTCCTCCAGCGTGTTGCTCAGTTCCTGCAGCTTGGCGTCGCCGGCATCCAGCGATAGTTTGCCCAGCGTCTGCTTGTCGGTCAGCGAATAAGCCGCATGCACCTGCCGCCCAAGCCGGCTCAGCTGGCGCACCGTGACGTTCATGTAGACCTCGCTGGCGCCGCGATCGATTGCCTTGCCCGATACGTGGTGGCCTTCGTCGAAGATGTACAGCGTCTCGTCCGGCCGCGGCAGGATCACGCCGCCCCAGCCTTCGTCTTCGCCCGGCATCGTGAGGTCGGCCAACACCAGATCCTGGTTCGCCACGATGATCTCGGCGTCGTCCACTGCGCGGCGCGCCGCGAAAAACGGGCAGATCATGAACTGGCCGCACTTGCGCCCGGTGCAGCCGCCGGCGCTGGTGGTCACCATCGGGCGCAGCAGGTCGCTGACGGCTTCCGGCGCGCTATCCATGTCGCCGCTCCACTCGTTGCGGTCGAACGTGGCGCGCAGTTTTGCCAGCACCTGCTTGTCGCGCGCCTGTGGTGGCTTGGTCCACAGCGCCAGGTCCGCGTCGAAACCGGCCAGACCCATCTGCGCGGTGTCGTTGAGGCTGTTTGCCGCCATCATGAGGTTGCGCGGGCACAGGTAACGGCCGCGGCCCTTGGCCAGCGCCACCTTCGCCTCGATGCCATTGAGCTTCAGGTACAGCGGAATATCACGCAGCACCAGCTGTTCCTGCAGTGCCACGGTGGCGGTGGCGATCAGCAGCTTCTTTTTCTGGAAACGCGCCACGGCCACCCCGGCGATCAGATAGGCCATCGACTTGCCGGTTCCGGTCGGCGCCTCGATCACCGCCACGCCGCCGGTGCGGCCGAACGCCTTGGCCACCTCGGCGATCATCTTTCCCTGCGACGCGCGCGCGCGGAAGCCCGGCAGCCCATCCTTCAGGCGTGCATAGGCGGCGCGGATGGCGTCTTTGGTGGTGTCGGCGAGCATGTTGGGCGGAGCCTGTGGTGCGGGTTATGCGCGAAACGTGGGGAGGAATACCGTCAGCCGCCGGAATATGCCGATGGGCGGCTGCGGCGTGCGCGCCGTGCCGGAACGCATTTGGTCCCAATGCAATGGGACAGTTTATCGGTATTGCACACCCAACCACATGGGGGCAGGCTCATGCCGATCCCGATGCCAGCCTTGTCGTGCGAGTTGAAGGGGTATGCTGATGCCGGGAGGCCGGGCTTGGGGGAGCTCTATCGATGAAGCACGCGGATGCTGTTGAGTCGACGTTGTCCGACGGCTCATTGCAGCTGACATGGCTGGCTCGCCTCACGGCGGCCGATACACCTGATGAAGTAGCCAGGGTGATCGCAGGTCTGGCGCAAGCTGGATCAGGCTGCAAGGCTGCCTGCGTGCTGTGGGGACTGGATCAGCCGGCCAGTCATCACAGCGTGCCGCCGACCCGCATGGATCCTGCCGATGGACCGTGGCTGCACGACGCCAGCCAGTCGGAGCAGCCGCATTGGAACCCGGATCAGCACCGCATCGCGATTCGCCTGTGCCAGGAGCCCGAGCCGGCGTTGCTGTTGCTGACCCTGTGGCCCGGGCACGATGCCGCGAGTTTTCTCGACGAACTGGTCGCGGCGCTGCAGCTTGCCGGTCAGCATCTGCGTCGGGCGCTGGAGTGGTCCGAGCTGCAGCATTCGCATCAGCAGCTGGAGCGATCCGAAGCGCTGCAGCGTGCCTTGTTCGCGATCTCCGATCTGGCCGGTTCCGAGCGCGACATGCCGGACATGCTGCGCGGCATCCATGCCATCGTCAGCACGCTGATGTACGCGGAGAATTTTTTCATCGTGCTGTACAACACCGAGCAGGACACGATCCGCTTCCTGTATTACGTCGATGTGGAAGATCCGCTGGTGCCGGGTAATGGCAAGGACCTTGCGCTGGGTGCGATCGAACATACGTTGACCTGGTACATGATCCGTGACGGCAAGGCGCGCATGGGTGATGCCGAGGAGTTGCGCGGCCAGGTGTCAGGGCCGGTGGCGCTGATCGGGCCGGAAAGCTACGACTGGCTCGGCGTGCCCATGCTGCGCGATGGCCAGCCTGCCGGCGCGCTGGTGGTGCAGAGCTACCAGCAAGGCATTGGCTTCTCCGACGAGGATCTGGCACTGCTGCAGTTCGTCGGTAGCCATATCCTTACTGCGCTGGAACGCAAGCAGACCAAGGCAGACCTGGAACAACGGGTGCATTTGCGCACCCTCGAACTGGCCGAGGCGAATCGCGGGCTGCAACTGGAAATCATCGAGCGGCAGCGTGCCGAACATCTGCAGTCGGCCTTGTTCCAGATCGCCGAGCTGGCCACGGCCGATATCGACCAGGGCGAGTTCTATCGGCGCGTGCATGCGGTGGTCGGCGAGCTGCTGAATGCGGAAAACTTCTTCATTGCCCTGCTTTCCGACGACCGCCAGCGGTTGACGTTTCCCTACTCGGTGGATGAAATCATGGCGCCGCCGGAAGAGCGGCCGTTGGCGCGTGGCCTGAGCGAATACGTACTGCGTTGTGGTATGGCCCTGTGGGCCAACAACGCGGACATCGAGGAACTTGTGCGCCAGGGAGAGGTGGCGTCGGGGCGCTCGGGTGCGCCGGCGATGTCGTGGCTGGGCGTGCCGCTGATCGTCGGCGACGAGGTGATCGGTCTGGTGACGGTGCAGAGCTACAGCCCCCTGATCGTCTATGGGCCGACGGACCAGGAGCTGCTCAGTTTCGTGGCTTCGCAGATCGCCAACAGCCTGGTTCGCCGTCGCTCCGCCGAGTCGCTGCGGCGCGCCTATGAACAGCTTGAGCATCGGGTGGAAGAGCGCACGCTGGCATTGCGCAAGGAAATCAGCGAGCGCGAACGCATCCAGGACCAGCTCAGGCACCAGGTGATGCACGATTCGCTGACCGGTTTGCCCAACCGCGGTTACCTGCGTGATCGCATCGACCGCGTGTTGAACAGCATCCGGCACGAGCCGGAGCGCCGTTGTGCGCTGCTTTACCTCGATGTCGACCGCTTCAAGATCATCAACGACAGCCTGGGGCACCTCGCTGGTGACGAAGTGCTGAAAGAGGTCGCGATGCGGCTGGCAGGTTGCGTGCGCCATCCCGATCTGGTGGCGCGGCTGGCCGGTGACGAGTTCGCGATCCTGCTCGAAGAGGTGGAGGTTCCGTCGGTGGCCATGACCGTGGCGCAGCGCGTGCTGGATGCGCTCGGCGCGCCGATGCTGGTCGCCGGCAAGGAACTGCAGCCCACCGCCAGTGTAGGCATCGCGATCGGCGATGATCATTACCTGGCAGCCGACGAGTTGTTGCGTGATGCCGACATCGCGCTTTACCGGGCGAAGGAACTCGGCCGCAAGCGCTTCGAGATGTTCGACGAGACCCTGGCGAAGAACGTGGTCGATGTGCTGGCGCTGGAAGTCGAGCTGCGCCAGGCATTGCAGCATGACCAGTTCGAACCGTATTTCCAGCCGATCTGCCGGCTGGCTGGTGGCGAAGTGGTGGGCTACGAAGCGCTGATCCGCTGGAACCATCCGTCGCAAGGGCTGCTCAGGCCGGCGGATTTCATGAAGATTGCCGAAGACAGCGGGCTGATCGAGCCGATCGACTGGCGCATGTTCGAACTCAGCTGCCGCCAGCTGGTGCAGCACGGTCGGGACGACACCTTCATGACCTTGAATGTGTCGGCACTGCACCTGCGTCATGCGGATTTCGACGTACGGCTGATCCAGCTGCTCGAACGCACCGGCCTGCCGCCCACGCGCCTGGTCTTCGAAGTCACCGAAGGCGCGCTGCTGGACAACCCCGAGCGCGTACGCGCCACGCTTGACCGATTGCGCATGGTTGGCGTGGGTGCCGCGCTGGATGATTTCGGCACCGGCTATTCGTCACTGAGCTACCTGCACTCGCTGCCGTTGCGCATGCTGAAAATCGACCGCGCATTCGTGCACGAGCTGGACAAGGATCAGAACACCAGCAGCACCACGGTGGTGGCGGCGATTCTCGCGCTGGCGCGGGCGTTGAACATCCAGGTGATCGCCGAAGGCATCGAGACCGAAACCCAGCGCGATGTCCTGCTGGCGATGGGTTGCGAGATGGGGCAGGGCTATCTGCTGGGCTACCCCGCGCCGATCGGACAATGGCTGGAAGCACTCGCCGATAGCGAGTAAGCCGATCGCCCGATCAGCGTGGTGTTGCTTCTGTGATCTGCCGCAACGCCTGCTCGAACGCCTCCGGCGGCTGGCCACCGGAAATCAGATGCTCGCCGTTGATGATCGTGGCCGGCACCGAGTGGATGCCGCGACTCTGGAAGAATTGCTCCTGTGCACGTACCTCGTCGGCATAGGCGTCGCTGGCAAGAATCTGCTGCGCGCGTTGGGTATCCAGGCCCACCTCGCCGGCCAGCCGCACCAGCGTGGCATGTGCGCTGACGTCCTCGCCATCGGTGAAATAGGCACGCAGCAATACCTGTTTCAGCGCGATGTGGCGACCTTCCAGTTCGGCCCAGTGCAGCAGCCGGTGCGCATCGAAGGTGTTGTAGACACGGCTGCGCCGGTCCATGTTGAACGTGAAACCCAGTGCGGCGCCGCGGTCACGGATCGCTGCGCGGTTGGCGTCGATCTGCTCGGCCGAACTGCCGTACTTGCGCACCAGATGCTCGGTGGAGTCCTCGCCTTCGGGCACCATCTGCGGATTCAGTTCGAATGGCTGGAAATGGATTTCCGCGCTGACCTCACCCTCCAGCTTCGCCAGCGCCTGTTGCAGCGACGCGAGCCCGATTGCGCACCATGGGCAGGAGACGTCGGAGACGAAGTCGATACGCAGCGGGGTGGCAGTGCTCATGATGGAACCTTGGGGCAGGGACGGTGATCGGGTTCATTCAAGATGGAGGCGACCGCCGTTCCACACAAGCGCCGGGCCGGCCACGTAGGTGACGCGATGAAACCGGAGTGTGCCCCAGATCAAATTCGGGCAAACTCCGGCCTTATTTATCGTGAGAAAACCCCCGGCTTTGCTGGGGAATACTTACCCTCTTCGCCCTGAGCGTAGGCCGCAAGGCCGAAGTCGAAGGGTATGCCTGATGCATCGCCTCGACTTCCTCGCTCCTCAGAACCGCGATCATCCATGGTCGCTCCCCGCGTGCGCTCGCCGATGCGAGCCACGCTCAGCGCGAACGGGCGAAAACTCACTTCTACGGGTCGGTTCGCTGGCGTGGGGCATCGCGCATCGCGTCGACAATGCGCTGGGTCTCCACGCTGACACGGGTGACGCGCGCGAGCAGGTCGATCACCGTGTCCTTGTGGTCGGCGAAGCGGTAGCTGTCGAACTTCGCGCGGGTGGTCGGGTCCTTCGGCTTCTTTTCCTTGTACTGGTCGAGGATCCATTCCAGCGCGCTGCGATTGCCCGGCTTGTACGTCCACGCCTCGGCCGGCACGCCGGCGAGCGTGGTTTCCGAATCCAGCATGATGCGGCCGGTGTCCTTGTCGGCCTTCAACATCGCCCTGGGTGCAGCGCCGTTCTTGCGCGCCTTCTCGTCGGGGATGTCGGTGCAGATCAGCGGCCACGGCTCGACCGTTTCGTAAGCCAGGTGCAGCGCCATCAGCTGCTCGCCCTACGCGGCCCATTGCCGGAAATCGGCATAGAACGGGATGCGCGGAAATTCGCGCTTGAGGTTCTGCGCGTACTTCTCGCGATACAGCGGATCGTGCAGCACCGCGTAGACGTGGTGGAAGATCGCCCCTTTGGAAATCGCCGCAGGCCTCCGTTTCCCTTCCCCTGCGGCGACCGAAGGGAGTCCCCGGTTTGGGAGAGAAGGTGGCGCGCAGCGACGGATGAGGGTGCGGCCTGGCCGGATACCTCCGCACCTACGTCAACCCGCGCACTCGCCACAACCCGTGCACGCACATCAACCCGCGCACCCAACGCAACCCGCTCGTCATCCCGGCACAGGCCGGGATCGCTCGTTGCCGTCACGGCAGAGTCACTGGATGACTGGCCTCCGCCGTTGAGAAGCGATTCCGGCCTGCGCCGGAATGACGGATGGGAGGGTTCATCACCGGTCGTGCTACCCACCTTGTAGCGATCCTTGAACTGCTTGAGCGCCCAGTCGGTGATGTTGTCGACGCCAAGGCCATCCTCATGGCGAACAGGTCCGACATATTGAACAGCGTCAGCAGAAAACATGTTCAGGTTTGACGCGTCGCTTGTCGCGATTACTGAAAACGGCTGACGATCGCCGCACATGAACCCGATCGCGGCATTCGTTTTTCCCACGGGAAAGAACGTGGATGCCAAGCCGGGGCGATCTACGAACACGTCAGTTTGATAGGTACTCACCTGAGGTACCTCATCGGCGATCAGGTTCTCGTGCCAGTCGTTTGACGGCCTCCGTGACACCGGCGCGGACGCTATCAAACAGTGCCGCCGGAAAGTCTTGCGGCAGACGACTCGCCAGCGCGTCGAGTGCGACTGGCGTGCGCTCGATGAGGTCGGTAATGATCGAAGCGATGCTGTCCGCGAGCCCGAGACTTTCTGCCATCGCCACCCAATGCCAGCGATGGATGTCGTGCAGCAGGTAATGGCGATTGCTGCCCGCTACCGCCATGGCCAGACGTGCCTTGCGGGGATCCATCCGGTTCGCGCCGCGGCCCTGGATCGGGTAGGTGGACAGGATGTCGTATAGCGGCGTCCGCCGGTAGCGTCCGCCGGACAGCGAGGTCAGGCTGAAATTCTTGGCGTGGCCGTCGGTGGCGGCCATGATCCAGAACAACAGCTGCGCCTTGAAAAAGTTTTCGCGATCCGTGCTGGCGTTTTCGGAGCCGCGCAGGATGTCCATGATCTGACGCCCGCCCGGGCCACCATCGCTTTCGTACTTGCGGTTCGGCGGCAGGCCGGTGACCTGGCAGAAATCCTCCTGCGGAATGCGCAGCCAGTAGTTTCCGTTGCTGGCGAGGGCGCGGTCGAAGCGCTCGACGATCAGGGCCTTCTGGTCTTCGAACCGGCCAATCTCGACGTTGGCGACGGGCAGGCCGTATTCACGCACCAGCTCCATACACAGCCATTCCAGCTCGACCGACATGCGCATGTTGGCTTGTACATTGCCAACCAGGCCCAGCGGCAGCTTGAAGATGTGGGTGGACGGTGTTGCGCCGTGCGGAATGCACCAGCCCGCCACGGTGTCGCAGCAGTGCGGTTTTTTCCTGTGCGCCGGCGATGGATAGTCGGAAGGCATCGTCATCGAGTGCTTCGCCAGGGCGTCGCGACATGGTGGTGTTGCGCAGTACGTTCGCCACGCCGGCCTCGTCCAGTGGTGTGGCCTCGATGCGGCGGATGTCGCCCGGTTCAGTGCCCGCCGGCAGCAACTGGATGGCGCCGACGCAATCGCGTCCGATCGCGGCGAGCAGATCGAACGGGGTGGTGGAACGCGCGCCGTACCGATCGCGCAATCGTTGCAGGATGCGTTCGTTGTCCGGAATCAGATTCTCGAAATACGCGGCGACCTTGTCGCCACGCAAGGTCTGCTTTTCATCGTCGCGGCCGCGGGCGCGACTGAATGGCAGCGATAGCGACAACGGACGTCCTTCGGCGGACTGGATCCAGCCGGTGTCGTAGGTCAACCGGTCGGTGGCTCCTTTGGGGCGTTCCCAGGTGCCGACAAACAGGCCGTTCATCCAGATGTCGAGGGTCAGACTGCGCGCCATGGCTACCATTCCGGCTTGGTCGCATCGCGCAGATTCACCGCCAATTTCTCCTGCAACAGCAGTTCAATCCCGAGTGCCTGACACAGTCGGTGGATCCGCTCGAAGGATGCCTTGGCGGCGTTGTTCTCCAGCTTGGATACGGCCTGCGCACTGATGCCCAGCTGTTTGGCGATGTCGGTTTGAGTGAGGCCACGACTCAAGCGTGCGCCGCGGAGCATGTCACCCAATTGGGCGGGGAGGCGGATTGGCGTCGGCTGCATGATTCAACCTGTAGGTTGATTAGACAGAATTCAACCTACAGGTTGAATTGTGACATTTCAACTTTTGAGTTGAATTTACGCCATCATCAGCTTTGCGCCGTCATGTCCAGCGCCACCGCTTCGGCCACCTTGATGCCATCCACCGCCGCCGACAGGATGCCGCCGGCATAGCCGGCGCCTTCGCCGGCAGGGTAGAGGCCGCGGGTGTTGAGGCTTTGCAGGCTGTCGTCGCGCTTGACTCGCACCGGTGAGGATGTGCGCGTCTCGACGCCGGTGAGGATGGCGTCGTGCATCGCGTAGCCACGGATCTGGCGCTCGAATGCGGGCAATGCCTCGCGGATCGCTGCGATCGCGTAATCGGGCAGGGCGCTGGCGAGGCTGCCCAGGGTCACGCCCGGTTTGTACGACGGTTGCACGTCACCGAATTCATGCGAGGCGCGACCAGCGAGGAAGTCGCCGACCAGCTGGCCGGGTGCGCTGTAGTTTTCGCCGCCCAGGGTGTAGGCGTGGCTCTCCAGCGCGCGCTGCAAGGCGATGCCGGCGAGCGGGCTGCCGCCGCTTTCATCAAATGTGGGGTCGAATGGTGTAAAGTCGGACGGCTCGATGCCGACCACGACCGCCGCATTCGCGTTGCGCTCGTTGCGCGAATACTGGCTCATGCCGTTGGTGACCACGCGACCCGGCTCGGAGGCAGCGGCGACCACGGTGCCGCCGGGGCACATGCAGAAGCTGTACACCGAACGACCGTTGCCCTCGTGATTGCCCTTGCAGTGGTGCACCAGCTTGTAGTCGGCGGCACCGAGGATCGGGTGGCCGGCCTGCGGGCCGAAGCGGGCGCTGTCGATGACCGACTGCGGATGCTCGATACGGAAGCCGATCGAGAAGGGCTTGGCTTCCAGATAGACGCCGCGTGCGTGCAGCATCTCGAAGGTATCGCGTGCGCTGTGGCCGACTGCCAGCACCACGTGGTCGGTGCGGATCTGCTCGCCACTGGCCAGCGTCACGCCACGGATCTGCTGCTGGCCGTCCGCGCCGGGCTCAAGCAGCAGATCGTCGACGCGCTGGCTGAAGCGGATCTCGCCACCCAGCGATTCGATCGTGGCACGCATGTTCTCCACCATCGTCACCAGCCGGAACGTGCCGATATGCGGCTTGCTGACGTAGAGGATTTCCTCCGGTGCGCCGGCCTTGACGAATTCGGTGAGCACCTTGCGGCCGTGATGCAGCGGATCGCGGATCTGGCTGTGCAGCTTGCCGTCGGAGAAGGTGCCGGCGCCGCCTTCGCCGAACTGCACATTGGATTCCGGATGCAGGTTGCGCTTGCGCCACAGGTCCCAGGTGTCTTTGGTGCGCTCGCGCACTTCCTTGCCGCGATCGAGGATGATCGGACGGAAACCCATCTGCGCCAGAATCAGCCCGGCGAACAGGCCGCAGGGGCCGAAGCCGATTACCAGCGGGCGGTGCGACAACGGTGCGGGTGCCTGAGTAACAAAGTGGTAGTTGGTGTCTGGCGTGGGCTGGACGTGCTGATCGTCGGCGTAGCGCAGCAGCAGTTCCGCTTCCCGCGGCGTCTCGATATCCAGCGCGTAGATCAGTGCGATCGCGCCACGCTTGCGCGCGTCATAGCTGCGCCGGGCGACGGTGTAGCTGGTCAGCGCCGTGGCCTCAAGGTCCAGCCGCTTGAGGATCGCGGTGGTCAGCATGCCCTCGGTGTGATCGAGTGGCAGCTTGAGGTCGGTCAGTCGCAACATGGGTCTGGGAATCCGGAAACTGAAATCAGCCGCCGGATTTTCGCAGATATCGCGTTGAAGTGACGGTAGAAGCTGTCGCCACGGCCATGGCCGTGGCGACAGCTTCGGAGCAGCCTGTTCGAATCAGGCCTGACCGATGAAATCGTTCTTGCCGATCTCGGTACCCGCCTCGCGCAGGATGTTGTACGCGGTGGTGCAGTGGAAGAACACATTCGGGATCGCGAAGCCCAGCAGGTAGGCCTGGCCTTCGAAGGTCATCTCGCCGGTGCGCATCTTGAGGACGATCGAGCGCGCCTCGCTGCCGTCGATCTGCTCGGGCTTGAATGTCTTGATGTATTCGATCGCGTTATCGATGCGCGAGTAGAGCTGCTCCAGCGTGGTTTCGTTGTCCTCGAACGACTTCGGCTCGACCCCGGCCAGGCGCGCGGTGCCGCGCGTGGCCATGTCGGCGGCGATCTGCACCTGCTTGACCAGCGGCAGCATGTCGGGGATCAGCCGGGTCTGCAGCAGCACTTCATCGGTGACGTTCTTTGCCTTCGCGTGTTCCGCGCCTTTCTGCAGCACGTGCTTGAGGTTGCCGAGCGCGCGGACAAAGACGGGAACGGCAGCCTGGTACATGGACAGTGTCATGGGGATTGCTCCGGTGGGACGTGGGGAAGCGGTTCGGATGAAAACTCGTTGAACGGTAGGGTGGGGACGATGTCAGCGGATGCCAATGGCACCTCGGCTGGTATATGGCGCATCACGCGCATCGCAATCAGTGCGGCGGCGAACAGCAGCAACGCGGCCAGCACGAACGCTCCGCCAGGCAGATGCTGCACCGGTGCGTGATCGCTGATGAACAGCGCGAAGATGTTGGCAAACAGCGCCGGCCCGAAGATGCCCGCCAAGCTGGCCAGGCTGGTCAGCGCGCCTTGCAGGCGCCCTTGCTCATGTGGATCGACCTGGTGCGTCATCATCGCCTGCGCCGGCGGCCCGGCCAGACCGCCGAGGCTGAGGAACGGAATGCCGAGCAGGAACACCCAGGCGATCGAAGCGAAGCCGAAGAACACATAGCCGACGATGCACAGCACAAGTCCGGCCAGAATCATCCGCCGCTCACCCAGCTTCGGCATCAGCCGGCGCACCAGCACCGCCTGTACCAGCCCGCTGCACAGGCCGACCAGGCCCAGTGTGTAGCCGACCGCCTGCGGCCCCCAGCCATAGCGGTAATCGGTGTACAGCACGTAGGTGGAGTTCAGCGAGAACTGCGCCAGGTTGATCAGGAAGAACACCGCGGCCAGCCCGAATACCTGCGGATAGCGGCGCAGCAGTACCACCGCGCCGAACGGATTGGCGTGGCGCCAGTCGAAACGCGCGCTGCGCTTTTCCTTCGGCAGCGACTCGGGCAGCACGAAGTAGCCGTAGCAGAAATTGATCAGCGACAGGCCAGCCGCGACCCAGAACGGCAGCCGGATATGCAGGTGGCCGAGAAAGCCACCGAGCGCGGGGCCGATGATGAAACCGATGCCGAACGCGGCACCGAGCGTGCCGAATGCGGCCGCGCGTTTTTCCTTCGGCGTGATATCGGCGATATACGCGTTCGCGGTGGAGAAACTCGCCGCGCAGACACCGGACACCGCGCGGCCGAGGAACAGCAGCCACAGTACCGGCGCCAGTGCCATCACGATGAAGTCGACGCCGAGGCCGAAGCTGGAGATCAGGATCACCGTGCGCCGGCCGAAGCGATCCGACAGCGCGCCCTGCACCGGCGAGAACACGAACTGCATCAGCATGAACAGCGCGCCGAATCCACCCGACCATACCGCGGCCTTGGCGATGCTGCCGCCGATCAACTGCACGATCAGATGCGGCAACACCGGGATGATGATGCCGAATGCCAGCATGTCCAGCATCACGGTGACGAAGATGAAATTGAGTGCGGCGCGGTGGCGCGGGGCGGCGAGGGTGGGCGGCTGATCCATGGGGCGACGCGAGACGGTGGGAGATGCACGATAGCCGAACGGCGCTGCCGCTACATGTGCGGAGGCTACGCTTCCGCGTCGATCCATGCCGCCACGGCGGCGGGGTGTTCGAGGTGTAGGTGGTGACCGCCATCCATGTGGCTGACAGTAATGTTCGGCACACAGTCGGCCCGCGCCTGCATCGGTGCACCCGGCAGGTACGAGGTGGCAGGCCGCGCCAGCAGCAGCTTGGTAGGGGCTTCAATGCCGCGCAGCAGGGCGTGGATCTGTGACTCGGCCAGCCGCACGGGGCTGGGCCGGGTCAGCCGGGGATCGCTGCGCCAGCGCCAGCCGCCGTCGGCTTCGATCAGCCCGCGTTCGACGATCGGCAGTGCCAGCCCGGCCGGCAGGCCGCTGACCATGCTGCGCGCGCTGGTCGCCTGCGCGATGCTGTGGAAGACGCGCAGCGGCTTGGTGTTGTCGCCACGCGGTGCAAAGGCATCGCGGAAACGCTGCAGCGTATGCGAGCCGTCGTCACCGAGCGGGCCGAGACCTTCGATTAGCCATAAACGCTCGATCCGTTGCTGCGAGGTGGCGGCCACCAGTGCGGCAATCCCCGCACCCAGCGAGTGACCGAGCAAGGTATAGCGCTCCAGTCCCAGGGCATCGGCGGCGGCGAGTACCGCCTGCACGTAGTCGAGATAGCGATAGCTGGCGCCAGCCGCCAGGTGATCGGAATGGCCGTGGCCGGGCAGCTCCAGCGCGATCACCCGGAAGCGTGCCGCCAGCAGCGGCGCCAGCAGTGCGAAGCTGCCGGCATTGTCCAGCCAGCCGTGCAGGGCCAGCAGCGGCGGCAGTGCTTCATCGCCCCACACCTGCGCGCTCAGGCTCAGGTGCGGCAGCGCGATGCGGAGCTCGCTGGGCGCGCTCACGCGATGGATTCCGGCCAGCCACGAACATGCCGACGTACCAGAGCCGCGAGACTGCGCACCTGTTCGGCACTTTCGTTGAGCGCAGGGATATAGCGCAGTGTTTCGCCGCCGGCAGCGAGGAAGAAATCGCGGTTCTGCATCGCGATCTCCTCCAGTGTCTCCAGGCAATCCACCGCGAAACCGGGGCAGGCTACGTCGAGTTTCTTCACGCCATCTGCGGCAAGCTGGCGCACGCTGGCGTCGGTGTAGGGCTGCAGCCATGGCTCGCGACCCACGCGTGACTGGAAGCTCAGGATCATGTCATCGGCACCTATGCGCAGCCGTTCGCGCAGCAGTCGCGCGGTGGTCTGGCACTGGTCGAAATACGGATCACCCAGCTGCACATAACGTTCGGGAATGCCGTGGAACGACAGCAGCAATTTGTCGCCACGGCCATTCGTCGCCCACCAGTGTTCAATGCTGGTCGCCAGCGCGTCGATATGCCTGGGATCGTCGTGATAGTCGTTGACCAGGCGTAGCTCCGGCGGCCAGCGCAGCGTCTTGAACGTGTCGGCGACGGCATCGATCACCGAGCCGGTGGTGGTGGCTGAATACTGCGGATACAGCGGCAGCACCAGCAGTCGGCGTACGCCTTCGCGTTGCAACTGTTCGATCGTGTGCGCCACCGACGGCTCGCCGTAACGCATCGCCAGCGCCACGCGCAGCGTGCCCGGTTGCTGCCGATCCAGCTCGGCCTGCAGGCCGGCGGCTAGTGCTTCGCTGCCGAAACGCAACGGCGAACCCTGCTCGGTCCATATCCGCGCATACGCATGGGCCGAACGCGTCGGCCGCACGCGCAGGATCACGCCATGCAGGATCAGCCACCACAGCCAGCGCGGGTAGTCGATCACGCGCGAATCGCCGAGGAATTCGGCCAGATAAGGGCGCACTGCTTTTGCGGTGGGCGCGGTCGGCGTACCCAGGTTGACCAGCAATACGCCAGCCTGAACGGACTGAACGCCCGACGCATGGGAATGGCTGGCAACGCCGGTATAGTGATTGCTGCGTGGCATCGTGGCGGTCATGGCTGGATCAGTCGTGGAGTCTGCCACAAGCCTTGGCGCGCCGCGGCGCGCCGCCCCCATCCCCGACCCAAGTGGAGCCGCCCATGTTCAAGACACCACTGCATCGCCTGCTGTTGATTGGTCTAGCCCTGTTGCTGCCGGCGATGGCCGTGCATGCCGAAGATCCGCCGCTGGTGCGTGCGCAGAATGCCGTGCGCGTACTCAATGACATCATGCAGGCGCCGGACAAGGCAATTCCGCAGGATCTGTTGCGCGATGCCAGGGCGATCGCGGTGATTCCCGACATGCTCAAGGTCGGCTTCATCTTCGGCGGCCGTCGTGGTGAGGGCCTGATCTCGGTGAAGGGGCCGGACGGCACCTGGTCCAATCCCAGCTTCATCAGCATGACCGGCGGCAGTGTGGGCTTCCAGGCCGGCGTGTCCTCGACCGACGTGATCCTGGTATTCCGCACCCAGCGCGGCGTGGATTCGATCGTGCGCGGCAAGTTCACCCTCGGCGCCGATGCTTCGGCGGCAGCCGGTCCGGTCGGGCGCACCACCAGTGCATCCACCGACGAACAGATGAAGGCCGAGATCTACTCCTATTCACGCGCCCGTGGCCTGTTTGCCGGCGTGGCGATCGATGGTGCGGCGCTGCGAATTGATTACGACGCGAATGAAGCCGCCTATGGCGCCGGCATCACGCCGCGGCGCATCTTCGAGGGCGGCGTCAGCAACGTGCCGGGGCCGGTGGTCGATTTCCGCGATCGGCTTGAGGAGTACACTTCGCGTCAATGATTGCGAAGTGTCGGCGCGAATCGCGCCTGGATGACTTGGCTGGAATCCGCCTCGAGGTTGATTATGGGTTTTGACAGTATCTGGCATTGGCTGATCCTCCTGGTGGTCGTGTTGCTGATTTTCGGCACCAAGAAGATCCGCAACCTTGGGCCGGACCTCGGCGCGGCGATCCGTGACTTCAAGAAAGGCCTCAGCGGTGATGACGAGGCGAAGCAGAAGGAAGAGGAAGCTGCGCGCAAGGCCGCCGAACAGCTGCGCGCCGACCCGCCGCCGGCCGCCGGTAACACCACGCAGAGTCAGCGCGACTCCAGCGAAACCAAGTAAGCGCGCGGCGGGCGGAGCGCGGCGATGATCGAGATCAGTCTCGGCAAAATGGTGCTGCTCGCCCTGATCGCGTTGATCGTGCTCGGTCCCGAGAAGTTGCCCGGCGCCGCGCGCACCGCCGGTGCGCTGCTGCGGCGCGTGCGCAGCGGCTGGGACAACGTGCGTGCCGAGGTCGAGCGCGAGCTGGAGATCGAGGAAATCAAGCGCACCGCACGTGAGGCGGCGGCCCAGGCCGAGGCTGCGCAGAACGCGATGAAGGACACGCTGCAGCAGGCACATGAGCCGCTCGCCGATGCCGCGGCGATGATCAAGGACGTGTCGAGCAAGGACGCGATGGTCAAGGCCGAGTCGCCAGCGGCTTTATCGGCCGAGGTGGCTCACGACATCACCCCTCACGACATCACCCCTGACGAACGGGCCAGCCAGATGCAGGCGGAATTGCCACTGGGCGAACCAGTAGCCACACCGCACACCCGGGAGGCCTCGCATGGCGGCGCCTGAATCCGATCCGTCGATCGCCGACGACCTGCAGCAGGGACTGTTCTCGCATCTGCTGGAATTACGCACGCGCCTGCTCAAGTCGGCGGCGGCGCTGGTTTTGGTGCTGGTGGCGCTGGTGCCGTTTGCCAATCGCCTGTACAGCGAACTGGCCGCGCCCCTGGTGGCGCGCCTGCCGCAAGGGGCGCACCTGATCGCCACCGGCGTGACCAGTCCGTTCATCACGCCGCTGAAGCTGGCCTTCTATGCCTCGCTGTTCATCAGCATGCCGGTGATCCTGTACCAGCTGTGGGCGTTCGTCAGCCCGGGCCTGTACAAGCACGAAAAGCGCCTGGCCCGGCCGCTGCTGGCAGCCGCGCTCGTGCTGTTCTACACCGGTGCGGCGTTTGCTTATTTCCTGGTGCTGCCGGCCGCGTTCCGCTTCCTCATCGCGGTGACGCCACAAGGTGTGGAGATGATGACCGACATCACCCAGTACCTCGATTTTGTGATGCTGATGTTCTTCGCGTTCGGGCTGTGCTTCGAGGTGCCGGTGGCGGTGGTGATCCTCGCTGCGGTGGGCGTGGTGGATCTGGACAAACTGCGCAGCGGCCGGCGTTACGCGATCGTCGGCGCGTTCGCGATTGCCGCGTTGATCACACCGCCGGACATCACCTCGATGATGATGCTTGGTATCCCGATGTGTCTGCTCTTTGAGCTGGGCGTGCTGGCGGTGCGCTGGCTGGTGAAGCCGGGTTCGCTGAGGCGCGACGCAACCTGATACCCGGTGCCGATGAGGGATTCATCGGCGGTCAGTACAGATCGATCGGATCGACGTCCAGCGACCAGCGCACCCGCCGTGCCGACGGTAGCGCGGTCAGCGCCAGCTGCCATGTACGCAGCATCCCGTGCAGCGTGCTGCGGCTGCTGGCTTCCAGCAGCAACTGACCGCGATGACGGCCTGCGCGCAGCGCCATCGGCGCAGGCATCGGACCGGCGATCTGCAACTGATCATTGGTGGGTAACGCGGCGTTTGCGTCGACGAGAAAGGCGTCGACGTGTTCGCGTATCGGTGCCTCGGCGCGCAACAACACCTGATGACTGTAGGGCGGCAGCTGGCTCTGCCGCCGTTCCGCCAGTAGCTCGCGTGCGGCAGCGGCGTAACCTTGCGCCAGCAGACTGCGTAGCAACGGATGTTGCGGCTGGTGCGTCTGCAGCAGTACGCGCCCGGGCTTGCGCGCGCGACCGGCGCGACCGGCCACCTGCACCACCAGTTGGGCCAGCCGCTCGCCAGCGCGGAAATCCACGCTGTGCAGGCCTTCGTCGACACCTACAATCGCCACCAGGGTGAGGTTGGGCAGGTCGTGGCCCTTGGCCAGCATCTGGGTGCCGACCAGAATCGCCGGTTGATCGTCCTTGAGCGTGCCCAGCAGTTGCTCAAACGCGTCGCGTCTACGGGTGGTTTCGCGATCCACCCGCAGCACCGGCACCTGCGGGAACTGTGCGATCAGTGCTTCCTCCAGCCGCTCGGTACCCTGGCCTTGCGGCTTCAGGTCGCCGGCGCCGCAGGTGGGGCAGGCAGCCGGCATGCGGGTCTGGTAATCGCAGTGATGGCAGAGCAGCTGGCGACGCCCCGCATGCAGGGTCAGTGGACGCTCGCAGCGTGGGCATTGCGCATGCCAGCCGCAGCTGTGGCATAGCAGCACCGGCGCGTAACCACGACGGTTGCGGAATACCAGCGCCTGCTCGCCGCGCGCCAACGTGTCGGCGACCGCCGTCAGCAGCGCCGGCGACATGCCGTGCTCCAGCCGTTGCGCGCGCATGTCGATGATCTGCACCTGCGGTGGCCGGATCGCGCCGGGACGGGCTCGCAGATGCAGGGTGCGATAACGGCCGGCCTCGGCGTTCGCCAGTGATTCCAGTGACGGCGTGCCAGAACCCAGCAGCACCGGCACACCCAGTGCGCGTGCGCGCACCAAGGCCAGGTCGCGGGCGTGATAGCGGAAGCCTTCCTGCTGCTTGTAGGCGCTGTCGTGTTCCTCGTCGACGATGATCAGGCCGGCTTGCGGCAGCGGCGTGAACACCGCCGAACGGGTACCCAGGATCACCCGCGCGCTGCCGTTGCGCGCGCGCAGCCAGGCGCGGGCGCGATCGCCTTCGGACAGGTTGGAGTGCAGCACCTCGACGATCACGCCCAGCCGTTCGCGCAGGCGACGCACGGTCTGCGGTGCGAGGCCAATTTCCGGCACCAGCAGCAGTGCCTGTTTGCCCTGTGCCAGCACCTGCTCGATCAGCGCCAGATACACCTCGGTCTTGCCGCTGCCGGTGACGCCATCGAGCAGGAACGGCTGGTACTGGCCGAGGCTGGCGCCGACCGTGCTGACAGCCAGTTGCTGCTCGTCATTCAATTGCGGAGCGAGCGACGCCGGCAACGGGCGGTCGAGCGGCGGCCGTTCGCTGCGTTCGAGCAGGCCGGCTCCGGCCAGCCGGCGGGCCGCCTCGCGCCAGCCGGGCAGGCGTTCGGTCAGCTCCTGCGCGCTCATCGAGCCGGTGGCCAATTGCGCCAGCAATGCCTTGCTGCCACCGCGGCGGCTACCGGCATCGTGGGCACTGAGACCGGCGCTGCTCAGTGACCAGTACTCATCGCCCAGAGCCGGCAGCGGCTTCGCTTCGCGCAGCGCCAGCGGCAATGCATTCGCATACGCCTCGCCCGGTGCACCGAGCCAGTAGTCGGCGGCCCAGGCCAGCGTCTGCATCAGTTCGGCGTCGAGCAGCGGCGCCTCATCGAGCAGCCGGATCACTTGCTTCAGTCGGTTGCCGCCGAGCGTGGTTTCGGCCTCGACCGCTACCACCACGCCGACCTGCTTGCCGCGGCCGAACGGCACCAGCACCCGGCAACCCGCACGCGCCTCTCCAGTCGTGGGCGGCAGGTAGTCGAACAGGGTCGGCAGGGGTACTGGCAGGGCAACGCGAAGGACGGCGGGCATGGCTACCTCGTGAGCGGGCCAGTGTAACTGGGCGGCCCGCGAGGCCTGCATACAGATAGCTGCGTAGTCAGGCAAAGGTTTGCGCATGAGTTGCGCGCACTTTCTCTTCGATTATCGAGAAGCCGGGGGTAAGTAGCTCACCCGGGAAGGTTTTTACGCTTATCCACAAGAGCTGTGGATAAGTCTGTGGATGCAGAGGGGAGCGGGGGCTCCAAAGCGCGTCGTGGCGCCTTTCACGACAGTCTGACGAAGTTTTGGTCAGGCAAAAAATAATCACATTATCAATAAGTTACAAATATCGATCAGCAGACGTTCACACAATTGACAAATGTCCCCCGGTCGCCTTGACAGGCTGATGACGCTGTGCAAAACCCGGTGAGGCAGGCGTTCCCGCTGATCAAGTCAACTGGCTTGGCGGCCTTAAATGCAACGTCCCTCAGTGCGCCAGACCAAGCACGGCGGCGATTACCAGGGCGGCTATCAGTAGCAACATATAACACCAGCCGACGCACCAGAATTTCAGCAGGGTCATCGGCCAACCTTGGCGGTAGACCCGTTTCTGCATTAGCAGCAGGTAGATCGGTGCCCACAACACCAAGATCCGTTCCAGCCAGTTCAACGGATAGGTGGTCCAGAGCGCGTGCGGTTCCAGCCAGCCGGCCAGCAGGGCGAGCAGCGTGCACAGCAGCAGCCAGAGGAACAGGAAGGCATGGCTGTGCAGGGCCACGATCAGGTGTTCCATGTACAGCCGCCGGCGGAATACGTAAAACAGTTTCAGCAATGCGGCGAACAGCGGCATCATCACGAACATGGCCGGCGGCAGTGTGCCGAAGACGCCATTGACCATTCGTTGCCTTGCTTCGGTGCGGGCCGCAGGATCGCCGCCAGCCTGGAAGGCGGCTTGGAAGTTTCTGTTGAGCTGGTGGAACAGTACGGTCAAACGTGCATTGGCCACATCGGGTAGCCAGGAGATACGGACGGGTCGTGATTCCTGCTCCAAGGCTTTGCGCACGGCATCAGGCGGCGAGGCGTCGTCCGGGCTTTTCACCGTAGCGGGATTTTTCACCACCACGGCCGCAAGCGGTGCCGCGAGCGATGCAGCCGACAGCGGGGCCTCGCCGAGTTCGACAAGTCGTTGGCTGGCTTTCCGGCGCAGCTCCTGCTTATCGACATTGATTTGGTCCAGCAGGTTCTGCGGCAGCACCCCGGTGTCCTTGGCGATCTGCAGGCCATCCAGTTGGTCCTGCAGCGCTTCGCGCACTTCGGCCGGGCTGGTGGCTGCCTCGATCGGGCCGAAGTTCACGCTTACCAGCGGATGGCCGTTCGCGGGGATCTTGTCGGCGAACTGGTCGATTGTCAGATGGAACACGAAAAAGGACAGCAGGCACAGCACGAACATCAGTCGGAACGGCGCGATGTAACGCACCCGCCGGCCGGCGAAATATTCCAGCGTGAGGAATCCCGGCTTCAGGAACAGCGGCGGCAGCGTGTGCACGATGCGGCCGTCGATGTGCAACACCGTTTCGACGGTTTCCTCGACCATGTGGTGCATAGGCTTCAGCACGCTGTGGATCGACTGGCCACACTCGTGGCAGAACTCGCCCTGCATGCTTGCGCCGCAGTTGGCGCAGTGCAGTCCCTCGTAAGTGGTCAGCTGCTTCATCGCGGTTTCCGTCCGGTCTGCAGCGAGCGATCTTCGCACAGAGCTATATACAGCGGAGCGTGACGAATGGCTCAGGTAGAATGATCGGCCCTGGAGTCTGCTGTGTCGATGAAACCGTTCCGTCCCGAGCGCGCCCACCTGGCGCACGAGATGCGCGCCACCGTGCGTCTCGCGTTGCCGTTGATCTGCGCCCAGCTGGCGGCGATCGGCAGCAATGTGATTGATGCCGTGCTGGCCGGGCATGTCAGTGCGCACGTGCTCGGCGCGGTAGCGGTGGGTGCCAGCATCTGGTCGCTGGCGATCGTCAGTGGCATCGGCATGATGATGGCGGTGCCGCCGTCGGTGGCGCAGCTCGACGGTGCGGGGCGTCGCCATGAGGTCGGCGCGGTGTTTCGTCAGGCGCTGTGGCTGGCACTGGGGATGGGCGTGGTGCTGTGGTTTGCGGTGCGTCATGCGGCGCCGCTGATCGACCTGATCGGGGTGACGCCGAGCCTGCGCGACGACGTGCAGCGTTTCCTGCTGGCGATCAGCTGGGGCGCGCCGGCGCTGACCTGTTATTTCGCCTTGCGCGGCCTGTCCGAAGGACTGTCGCTGACCCGGCCATCGATGTACTTCAGCCTCGGCGGCCTGGTCCTGCTGGTACCGCTCGGCTACGTGTTGATGTTCGGCAAGCTGGGCATTCCGCCGCAGGGTGCGCACGGCTGCGGCGTGGCCACCGCCATCGTGCTGTGGCTGGAACTGCTGGCATTCGGCATCTATGTGATCTTCCGGCGCAACTATCGCGGGCTGGGTCTGTTCGATCATTTTGAATGGCCGAACCTGCGCCGCATCGGTGCACTGGCGCACATCGGTCTGCCGATGGCGGTGACCCTGCTGGCCGAGGCCGGGCTGTTCGTGGCCACCGCGTTGATCATCGCCACGCTGGGCGAGGACGTGATCGCCAGCCATCAGGTGGCGATCAATATCGCCTCGCTGTTTTTCATGATCCCGCTCGGGCTGGCGATGGCGATCACCGTGCGCGTCGGCAATGCCGTCGGTCGTGGCGACGAGCGCGGCGTGCGCTACGCCGGTTTCTGCGGGATCGGCCTGACCTTGCTGACGCAGGTGTCGTCGGCCGCGCTGATGCTTGGCATGCCGTATTCCATCGCCAGGCTGTATACGCATGATCCCAAGGTGATCGCGCTGGCGGCGCAGCTGATCATGCTGGCCGGCCTGTTCCAGTTTTCCGATGGCATCCAGGTCGCCGCCAACGGTGCGCTGCGCGGCCTCAAGGACACCCGCGTGCCGATGGCGATCACCCTGTTCGCGTACTGGATCGTCGGTATGCCGGTGGGCTGGTGGCTGGCGTTCCATCGCGGCATGGGCGCGCGTGGCATGTGGATGGGTCTGATCGCCGGCCTCACCGTGGCGGCGGTGATGCTGTTCACTCGTTTCTGGCGCAGTGCATGGAAGCAGCGTTGGCGCCGCGGTGCTGCCACTATGTCCGCCACCGCCTGAGCGGCTACGCTAGTTGCCATCACCCTGGAAGAACCACGCATGACACCACCGCTCCCGCCGCCTCGCCGCAATGGCTTCTGGGCCTTCCTGTGCACGCTTGGACGTGGCATCAACATGGTCAGGCTGGTGATCCTCAACCTGGTGTTTTTCAGCCTGCTGCTCGTGCTGTTGCTGCTGTTGACGGCCGGCATGGCCGGCAGCCGGATGCAGCGCACACTGCAGAACGACAGCGTGCTGGTGATCAAGCCGCAAGGCCAGCTGGTCGAGCAGTACAGCATCGATCCGTTGCAGCGTGCGATGGCAAGCCTGTCCGGTGACGAACCGAAGCAGGTGCAGTTGCGCGACCTCGTCCGTGCGATTGATGCTGCAGCAAATGACAAGCGGATCACACGCATCCTGTTGCTGCCGGGTGATCTGCAGGGCGGCGGCTTTGCCGCGTTGCGCGAAGTGGGCACGGCGCTGGATCGCTTCCGCGCTGCGGGCAAGCCGGTGATCGTGTGGGCAGCCAACCTGGATCAGGGCCAGTACTACCTGGCCGCGCATGCCGACCGCCTGCTGGTCGATCCGCAGGGTGGGGTGATGATCACCGGGCTGGCCAACTACCGCCTGTTCTACAAGGATCTGCTCGACAAGCTCGGTGTGGACGTCCATTTGTTCCGCGTCGGCGAATTCAAGAGCGCCGCCGAGCCATACATCCTTGAGCACGCGTCGCCGGAAGCCAAGGAAGCGGACAGTTACTGGATGGGCGGGCTGTGGGACAGTTATCTCACCGAGACCGCCAAGCTGCGCAAGCTGGATCCGGCCGCGCTGCGCGCCGACATCGACAACCTGCCGCAAACCATCGCCAGCACTCAGGGTGATCTGGCCCAGCTGGCTCTGAACGAACACCTCGTCGATGGCTTGGCGACCACGGCCGAGCTGGTCACGATGATGCGCAAGGAAGGCGTGCCCGCTGACGAGAAGGGCCACAGTTTTCGCCAGGTGGACCTGACGCGCTATGTCGCCAGCATCCCGAGCGACGGCAAGCTATTCGCGCCGGGCGTGGCGATCGTGGTGGCCGAGGGCGAGATCGCCAGCGGCAAGCAGTCGCCCGGTTCGATCGGCGGCGAATCCACCGCGGCGCTGATCCGCGCCGCGCGCGAGGACCGCAAGACCAGGGCGTTGGTGTTGCGGGTCAATTCACCCGGTGGCGAAGTGTATGCTGCCGAGCAGATCCGCCGCGAGGTGGAGCTGACCCGCGAAGCCGGTATTCCGGTGGTGGTGTCGATGGGTGACGTGGCAGCCAGTGGCGGCTACTGGATCTCGATGAATGCGAACAGCATCTTCGCCGAGCCGAATACCATCACCGGCTCGATCGGCATCTTCGGCATGTACTACTCGGTGCCGAACACGCTGGCCAAGCTCGGCATCCAGAGCGATGGTATCGGCACCGGGCCGATGGCTGGCGCATTCGACATCACCCGCCCGCTCGATCCGAAAGTCGGCGCGGTGATCCAGGCGATCATCAACAAGGGTTACCGCGACTTTGTCGGCAACGTGGCCAAGGCGCGCGGCAAGAACTTCGATGCGATCGATGCGATTGCGCAGGGTCGCGTGTGGACCGGACAGCAGGCGCTCGATCGTGGTCTGGTCGACCAGTTGGGTGGTCTGGGCGATGCGGTTGCGGACGCCGCCAGCCTGGCCAAGCTGGGCAAGGACTATCCGGTGCGTTACCAGGAAGCCCCGCTGGGTGGTTTCGAGCGATTCCTGATCGGCCTCAACCAAAGCGCCAGCGTGCAGGTGATGCAGTCCTGGGGCATCCGCCTGCCGAGCTGGTTAGCCCAGTTGCCCGCGCTGGCGCCGGAACTGCAGTTGCTGCGCAACGCGAAGGCCGGTACGCCCAATATCTATGCCGATTGCTTGTGCAGCCTGCACTGAGCACCCATCAATAACGTGTAGGAGCCCACCCCCGAACCCGATCCGGGGGTGCGCTCCTACTGCGTCTGCGCCTCGATCTGCTTGCGCTGTTCCTCGGCCTGCTTGTCGACGACCTTCTGCACGTCCTTGGCGCGTTGCTCATCCGCCTTCATCGCGTCCCATGGGGTGGCGACCTGGGCCGGTTGGGCTATGGGTGGCGGCGGCTTGTCGGAGCAGGCAGCAAGGGCCAGGACGCAGAGCAGGATCGGCAGCGGCTTCATGGCGGTACTCGTGCGTGGTGAAGTGCCGAGTGTCTCGCCACACATCAGCACAGGCAAGAACTGCGTCAGCTGATCCGCCGTGCAAGCTATGCGTACCGGCAGGGACGTTTTAAGCTGCGCGGATGAACGCCCGCATCGATGCCTGGCAGCTGCAAGGCCATACCGCCCTGATCACCGGTGCCAGCAAGGGCATCGGCTACGCCACCGCCCGCGAACTGGCCGGGCTGGGCGCCAATCTGCTGCTGGTGGCGCGCGATGAGGACAACCTCGAACAGGTACGCACGGAACTGGCTGATGATTTCGTCGGAATCGAAGTATTGGCGTTCGGCGCGGATCTGACCGAGGCGGAAGAGCGCCTGGCGGTGTTCGACTGGATCGCCGACCTGGGCGCGCCGCTGTCACTGTTGATCAACAACGTCGGCGGCAACCAGCCGAAGGCCACACTCGACTATGCCGAGGACGAATACCGCGCGGTGTTTGAGCAGAACCTGTTCTCGGCGTTCGAGATGTGCCGGCTGGCGCATCCGCAGCTGGTGCAACACGCCAACGCCGCCATCGTCAACGTGGGCTCGGTTTCCGGCGTCACACATGTACGCACCGGTTCGCCATACGGCATGAGCAAGGCCGCGCTACATCAACTCACCCGCAACCTGGCGGCGGAGTGGGCGGTGGACGGCATCCGCGTCAACGCGGTGGCGCCGTGGTACATCCGCACCCAGCGTTCAGAGCCTGCGCTGGCGGATGACGACTATCTGGACGAAGTACTCGATCACACGCCATTGCGGCGGATTGGCGAGCCGGAGGAAGTGGCGGCGGCGATCGCGTTCCTGTGCCTGCCGGCGGCGAGCTATATCACCGGCCAGGTGCTGGCGGTGGATGGCGGATTCCTCAACTACGGCTTCTGAGCGGTTTACGCTTAGCAGTTGGCCAGCTGCGCGCGCAACTCGTCGTCGCGTTGTTGCAGCGGCGGCTGGTCACTCTGGAACGCGCGCTGCAACTTCTCGGCATTCTTTTCGTATTCGTCGCGCAATTCGTGGCAGATCTCCGGCACGCTCAGCGGGCGACATTGGTCCTGCACCTGGACATAGTTGCTGGCGATCAGCCCGGCGGTGACCTTGCCACGACTCACCTCCGGTGCCGAGACGCCGGCGCCGCCCGGCCCATAAGCCTCGGCCAAGGGCGCCTGGATCGTGCCGAGCACACCCATTGGCGCCAGGAACGGTGGTGGATTGCCGTTGCTGCTGACATAGGCGCTGCCGTCGATGGCATGCACACAGCCGTATAACTGGGGCAGCGGTACGTTTGGAATGAATGGCGGCGATGCCGGCGCATCGTCGACCGAGGCGGTCGTACTGGCTGGGGCAGGAACGACAGGCGATGGCGCAGCCGTTCTGTCCGACAATTGCAGGGTCTGCTGCCCTTGCGTCTTTGGACAGGGCGCATCCTGATAAGTCACCTGGCCGGCCGCGCCGCTGCATTTGTAGACCGTGCCGGCGGTGGCCGGCACGGTGATGGCGAGCAACAGCAGCAGGGCAGCCAGGCGGCGCATGGCAGAAGGCTTCCTCAGAACTCGGCGACGTGTTCCTCGGCGGCAAAGCCCAGTGTCACCGCACCTTCGCCCACGTTGACCATACCGGTGATGCTCATCGGCGCCTCCATCAACTCGACGCCGGACTCTTCGCAGGCGGTACGCAGGGCTGCATAGCCGGGCAGATTCGACAGCACCGCCAGATCGCCGCCGTAGCTGACGCTTACCACCGGTACCAGCAGGCCGGCACGTACCCGCTGGGTGGCGTAGCCGAACAGCACCTCTGCGCCATGATCGAAACCGCGCACCTTGCCGACCGGCCCGGTCTCGCCGCGGAAGCAGCGCAGCAGCGGCTTGATGTCCAGCGCCGTGCCGACCATCGCACTGAACAGGCTGACGCTGCGGTCGCCTCTCTTCTTGATGCGGTTGCGCAGGTGAATCAGATCGCGCGGCAACATGTAGCCATAACTGTTGTTGGCGATATGGGTGAGGCGTTCGCGAATCGTGGCTGGTGGTACATCGGCAGCGATCAGCCGCGCTGCCTCGTAAATGGCCGGCACGGTTCCCGCAAAGACATTGCGGGTGTCGATGACGCGCATCATGAAGGGGCCGGGGATGCCGGCCTGTTCGCGCACCTGCCGATAATTTTTGAGGATGGCGAAGCTGGCGCGGTTCACATGCTCGTTGATCGGGCTGCGCGTGGCGGTGATGGTCAGGCAGAACACGCAGTCGTAGTCCAGCACCAGCTTGTCGAGAAACAGCTTCTGCACCTCTTCCACCGGGCACGGTTCGGTTTCCGCCGAGTGGCTGCGGCTGCCGAGCTTCTGGTCGATGAAGCGCTGCAGCTCCTCGGACCGGCGGTCATCCATGAAGGTTTCGCGGTCCACCTTCACGGTGATCGGCATGATTGCGACGTTGTGTTTCTGCAGGAACGCCTGCGACAGGTCGCAGGAAGCATCAATCGCCAGGCCCATCCGCATCACGTTTTCCCCGTCATGAATGGCAAATCCAACATAACACGCAACAAGGGACTGCGGCGTCAACCGAAAGTTGCCTGGACCGCGCCGTTTCGCCGACTGGCTGCCCGTCCCATGGACCGCGAACAGCCACTAATATGAGAGGCGACTATCTGGCATCCAGCCGGCGTGGCGTCGCCGGTAATGCAGCACGAGTACTACCTCCCATATGAAGAGCAAACAGGAAATCGTCTCCAACTGGCTGCCGCGCTACACCGGCACGGCACTCGAACAATTCGGCGAACACATCCTCCTGACCAATTTCGGTCATTACGTGGAGCTGTTCGCGCAATGGCACGGGGTGGAAGTGCAGGGCCGTGACCGGCCGATGCCGAACGCCACGGCCGACGGCATCACCCTGATCAATTTCGGCATGGGCAGCCCCAACGCCGCCACGGTGATGGATCTGCTCAGCGCGATCGAGCCGAAGGCTGCGCTGTTCCTGGGTAAATGCGGCGGCCTCAAGAAGAAAAACCAGCTCGGCGACCTGGTACTGCCGATCGCGGCGATCCGCGGTGAGGGCACCAGCAACGACTACCTGCCGCCGGAAGTGCCGGCGTTGCCGGCGTTCCAGTTGCAGCGCGCGGTCTCCACCATGATCCGTGACCTTGGCCACGACTACTGGACGGGTACGGTCTACATCACCAATCGTCGGGTGTGGGAGCACGACGACACGTTCAAGGAGTATCTGCGGCGTACCCGCTGCATGGCGGTGGACATGGAAACCGCCACCATCTTCGCCGCGGGCTTCGCCAACCGGATTCCCTGCGGCGCGCTGCTGCTGGTGTCCGACCAGCCGATGATCCCTGAAGGAGTGAAGACCGAGGCCAGCGACCGCAGCGTCACCTCACAGTTCGTCGAGGCGCACATCCGGGTCGGCATCGAGGCGCTGAAGCTGGTGCGTCGCAACGGTCGCAGCGTGAAGCACCTGCGCTTTGAAGAGGATGCGGAGGCGGAATAATCCGATCCTGGGGCAATCCTGAATCGCGAATAAGCAGGCGGGAGTCAATAACCGAGGTCGGACCGCAACATCATCCGAGGTTCAAGTACGTCGGGATGGTGTCTCCATCCCGGCGCAATCTTGCGCCTGCCTAGTCGGAAGGCCTTCGACCAGATCATCTGCTTCCATCGGGATCAACCGCCAATACGATTTCATGCCAAGACGCAAGTTCTTGCTTGTACATAATTTGTTGACAATACGTAAAGAAGGCATGATAAAGACGCATTGCGCTTGGAGCTGCTGGGTGGCTGGATGATGGGAATCGACGCCGCGACGCAGCCCAATGTCGAAGATTATGACCGTCACGAGAAGTGTGCTTACTGTTCACCTAACGTTATTTGCCTGTTAGTATCGGCAAAGATCGGGAGTTCGTGGGGCTGAAGTTCGCCGGCCTGGGAGATCGGGCCAAGTCGCAGTTTTTGGGCAGAACGTTTTCTGACCCATGGTAATAATTAATCGGAGGGTGTCTTTATGAAACTTGGGGTCACAAAACTTTCTTCGGCAGTCCGCCTGGCGCTTTCGCTGGGTGCTGTCATTGGTGTTGGCGCATCGGGTACGGCATTTGCCCAGGACACCAGCAGCCAGTCCACAACAACAACCACAACTGATAGCAATCAGCCTGACCAGCAGAAGGCGAAGTCGCTGCAGACGGTCGTGGTCACCGGCTCGCTGATCCGGCGTGTCGATCTGGAGACGTCCAACCCGGTCGTCACCATCGACCGCGCGCAGATCGAGGCCACCGGCAAGATGACGCTGGGTGACTTGGTGCAGCAACTGCCGGCGATGACCGGCGGCAACGTCAATCCGCAGGTCAACAACGGCGGCGGCACCGGCGCATCCAGCATCAACCTGCGCGGCCTCGGCGCGGACCGCACCCTGGTCCTGGTCGACGGCCACCGCGTCATCAACGCATTGGGTGCTGGTTCGCCGGATATCAATGCGATCCCCGCCAGCATGATCGAGCGCATCGAAGTGCTTACCAGCGGTGCTTCGGCGACCTACGGCTCCGATGCGATCGGCGGCGTGGTGAACTTTATCTTGAAAAAGAACTACCAGGGTGCGCAGTTCACCACCAACGTCGGCGAGTCCGATCACAATGACGGCGACCAGGTTGGCTACAGCTTCACTTTCGGACAGACGTCCGACAAGGGAAGCATCATGGGCGGCGTCGAATACAACAAGCAGGACGGTGTGGAAGCGGGCAACCGCAATTTCTCCAAGAACGCGCTGACCCGTTATGGCAACACCAGCACTCCGCCGGCAACCTACGTGGGCGGCTCGTCGTCCTCGGAGTTCGGCCATATCCAGCTGCCCCCGAATCTGGCAGCACAGTTCGGTTGCAACTACGTCGCGCTGAATGGTGCGAGTTCCAATAGCTCGGTGGTGACCACGGCCAACTATCACTGCTATCAGAACAACGGCGCGAAAAGCGACAAGTACAACTATGCGACGGTCAACCTGATCCTGACCCCGCAGGAGCGCACCAATGCGTTCCTCATGGGCACCTACAACCTGAGCGACAACGTTCAGGCCTACATGGATGCCTATGTCAACAAGACCTCGGCGGCGTTCCAGCTCGCGCCGGCCCTGTTGTCGACGCCGCCGTACGCCACGAGCTCGCTGGACATCACGCAAGGCAACTACTGGAACAAGTTCGGGGTGCAGTTCGCCAGTGGCGATAACACCTTTGCCTCGCGTCTGGTGTCGGTCGGCAATCGCGCGACCCAGTTCGGCTCCAACACTGCCCAGATCAATACCGGCATCAAGGGCAACTTCACGGTTCTGAACAAGGACTGGAACTGGGATGTCGGCGTCGACTACGGTCATACGGACGCGGTCACCACGACCATGGGTCTGCCCAATTTCAACGATCTGTACACCGGCGACTCGTACATGACCGCGGCCGGTACGCTGGCCTGCGGCTCGGCGGCGGCTCCGGTGGCTTGCCCCAGTAACGTTTCGCAGGCTTCCCTGCAATTCAACCCGTTCAACCTGAATTCACCGGGTACCGTGGCGGCACTGAAGGCGGCCGCAGCGGCCGCGGTCAGCAACGCCTACTCGATCGAGAAGGTCTGGCATGCCGATGTGAGCGGCGGTCTGTTCGACCTGCCGGCCGGCACCGTGCAGCTGGCCGCCGGCCTCGACTATCGGACCGAGTACACCCATTCGATCGTCGACCCGCTGCTGAATCTGACTCAGGGAGGCGACGGTGCCTACAGTTGCGTGCTGGGCAGCCAATGCACCGCCGGTGTGCAGGGTGGCTACAACGTGAAGGAAGGCTATGCGGAAGCCTTTATTCCGGTGCTCACGGGTCTGCCGTTTGCGCAGTCGCTGAACGTGACCATCGGTGATCGCTATTCCCGCTTCAGCTCGTTCGGCAGCACGAACAACTTCAAGTTTGCGCTGGAGTGGAAGCCGATCGATGATCTGCTGCTGCGCGGCACGCTGGCCAATGTGTTCCGTGCCCCGAACATCGCGGAAATCTACGGTGCGCCGAGTTCGAGTGCCCCGCGCATTTCCAGCGATCCGTGCGACGGTTATACCGGCACCCCGGTCAACCCGGCGTGCGTGGGCGTGAATCCGAACGGCCAGTTCAAGGACGTTGCCGTAGCGCAGAACCTGCAGCTGTCCACGATTGTGTCCGGCTCCAACTATGCAGGTTTCCCGCTCAAGCCGGAACAGGGCAAGACGTTTGACCTGGGCGCGGTATACAGCCCGTCGTGGGCACCGGGCCTGTCGACCTCGGTCGATGTCTGGCATCTGTACCTCAATGACATCATCACCACGGTTGGCGCGCAGAGCGTGCTCAACCTGTGCAGTGCCGGTCAGACCGTATACTGCCAGTTCATTCACCGCTTTGACTCCGGCCCGAACCAGGGTCAGCTGACGTCGTCGTTCCTCCAGCCGACCGGCAACCTCGGCACGGTGAGCACCGGTGGTATCGACTTCTCGGGTAACTACAAGTTGCCAGAGTTCTCCTTCGGCAAGTTCAACGTCGGCCTCAATGCCACCTACCTGAAGTACTACAACCAGCAGACCGCACCGGGTACCTCGTCCAATACCACCTACAACGATGCCGGTCATTTCCTGTCGTTCGGCTCGGCGGAGGAGGCTGCATGCCCGGGCGCTGGTACCTGCTTGTTCCCGCGTTGGCGTGCACAGGGTTTCGTGGACTGGCAGGCGGGCAACTGGAGTGCCGAGTGGCGCATGCGCTACATCGGTCGCTTCCAGATGGGTTCGAAGAGCCCGTCGCAGGACACGTTCCCGGATGGCACCTGCTACTATGGCAGCTACTGCACGCTCAAGGGCCAGGTCTACAAGTACGGCGCGACGGTGTACAACGACATTTCGTTCGGCTACAACATCGAACCGATCAACACGCGCATCGACTTCGGCGTCAACAACGCGTTCGACAAGCAGCCGCCAATGCTGTTCGCGAACAACACGCTCAATGCCAATACCGATCCGAGCGATTTCGACCTGATGGGTCGTTATTTCTGGGCTCGCGTGACGGTCAAGTTCTAAACAATCGTTTTACACGGTAAGCTTGAGGGCCGCGTGAGTTGATCACGCGGCCCTTTTTTATGTCATGACTCAAGAACCCACCCAGTCGATTGTCGCCGCCCTCACCGCAGGCCATCTGCCTGAGGCGGAGCGCCTGTGTCGTGCGCAGTTGCTCGAGCGACCACACGACGAAAATTCATTGTTGCTGCTGGCAATGGCGTTGCAATTCCAGCAGCGCCACACGGAAGCCAAGGCCGTCTATCTTCAGTTGACGGAGCTGTTTCCCGACAGCGGTACGCACTGGTGCAATTACGCCACGGCGTCAGTTACGACCGGATTACTGAAAGAAGCCGAGGACGCGTACTCGACCGCGATCCGGCTGGATCCACTCAATATCATGCCGAAAATCCATCTGGGCCTGATGCTGGTTCAGCGCCAGGATTTTTTCGGCGCCCGTGAAATGTTGCTGGACGCTTTCGAACTCGACCGGGATTTGCCGCTTGCACGCATCCACGCGGCGCGCGCCTGCTGCCTGTGTCAGGACTTCCAGGGAGCGGAGGACCTGCTGGGTCCGTGGCGGAACTGGCTGCCGCTCAACGATGGCCCGCTGCAGCTGGAATTGGCCAAGCTGTTGTTGCTGGTATGCAGTGCCGCGGACGCGGCGGCGGCGCTGGAAAATCTGGTCAGCTATGCCCCCGCCTACCTGGAGGCCCGGCTTCAACTTGCCTATATCTATGAAAGATTGAATCAACTCCGCGACGCCGAGGCGATGGTCCAGTCGGTCGCCAATAGTGGAGCGGCGGCTCATACAGAAGCGATCGAAAGCGAAGTCGATCATGTCTTTGCCACCCTGGCGCTGCGCAAGGGCGACGCCGCTGCGGCACGCGCCTTGCTGGAGCGCAGTGGGCCGCGGCAAGCCAACGACTACGCCCATTATTTCGAGCTTGGTCGGGTGTACGACAAGCTGCGCGAGGCGGATCTCGCCATGCAGTCCCTGCAGATTGCACATGCACTGCAGGTGCAGGAGCTAAGGATTGCATCGCCGGATCATTTTCAGCCCGGCGCGCTGGCGATGCCTGCGGAAATCCAGAGGGTCACCGAAGGTGACTACGCCAGGTGGCCACGGCTGATTGCCCCCGATACACATGACTCGCCGATATTCATCGTGGGATTTCCGCGTTCTGGCACCACCTTGCTGGAACAGATGCTGGACGCGCATCCCGGCCTGCAGTCGATGGACGAGAATCCATTCTTCAACCGTCTCGCCGACAAACTGCGCAGGCACGACCAGCGCATCATGTTGAATCTGGACCTGCTGCAGCAACGCGACTGCGACGAATTGCGCAAGCAATACCTGATCATGGTTTCCGAGAAAATAGACCGTCGCTGGAATGCGCAGCTGGTCGACAAGAACCCGTTGAACATGATGTGGATGCCGATGATCCACCGCCTTTTCCCCGAGGCGAAGTTCATCCTGGCGCTGCGCCATCCGTGCGACGTGATGCTCAGCTGCTACATGCAGAACTTCCGCTCCAGCATCATCGGTGCGGCATGCGCTAACCTGGAGCGACTGGCACATGCGTACGTGCAGTCGATGCAGACCTGGCTGGAAGATGAGCGGATCTTCCGGCCCAAGGTACTGATATCGCGCTACGAAGAACTTGTTGCGGATGTCCCTCGGCAGACCCGACGCATCGCGCAGTTTCTCGAACTGGAGGATGACGCCCCGATGCTGAAGTTCGATCAGCATGCACGCAACAAGGGCTATATCGGGACCCCGAGTTATTCACAGGTTATCGAGCCGGTGAATACCAGGGGCTTGAACCGCTGGACCTGGTACCGGCGTGAGTTCGAGCCGGTGCTGCCGATCATCGAACCCATGTTGCGGCATTGGGGCTATTCCGCCGAGATCGGCGACTGATGCGTGCCGTGCACGGCAGCAGCCACCAATGATTCTCAAAAGTGCGCGTCGATCCTGCGGGTTTTGTGCCATGCCGTTTGCTAGCATCGTGAAGAGAAAACTGCCGCGGATGTTCCGTAATGACTGACTCCACCGCCCGGCTCTGGGGCCGGGCCCAGCGCCATCTTTCGGATGGCCAACTTGTTGCAGCACGCATCGTGCTGGAGTCACTGCTGCAACGCGACTCGGCGCATGTCCATGCACTGCTGACCCTCAGCGGCATCGTCTTTTCGGAACACCGGGTACGTGATGCCGCAGCGTACGCGTTGACGGCGATGCGTCATTTGCCAGCGGATGGCGGCCTGATCGTTGATACGGCCATGGCGCTGTTGCGAGTGGGTGAAACGGTGGCGGCACGTGACTGCCTGGATCAACCGGCGCTGTCGGATACCCACGAAGGCTTCGTCCTGATGGGGTTGGCTACCTTGCGCAAGATGCTTGGCGAGCATCGGGAAGCGCTGGCCCTGTTCAACCAGGCCGCAGCGGCGGGCATGGGGACCATCGATTTCCGGTTCCAGCGTGCCCTGGAGTTGATCTTCAACGGGCAAATGGATGAGGCGGAAGCCGAGCTGAAGACCTGTCTGCGCCTTGAGCGATCGTTTGGGCGTGGTGCGTTGGCGTTGACCCGGCTACACAAACAGACCGCAGAGAAAAATCACCTGAATGATTTGCGCGAGCGCCTGCAGGAAGTCGAGCAGGGTACGGAGGATCATGCCGCGCTCGAGTTCGCGGTCTACAAGGAGCTGGAAGACACCGGACGCTATGACCTGGCGTGGGGAGCGCTGGAGCGTGGCAACGCCATCCTGTTTGCACGCCAGCAATATGATTCCAGCTACGAAAGACAGTTGTTCGATAATCTGATTCGACGCTGCACGCCGCAACTTCTGCAGGCGGCGGATGTGGGTCACGAAGGACCACAGCCGATCTTCATCATCGGCATGCCCCGCTCCGGCACAACCCTGCTTGATCGCGTGCTCGGCAACCATTCGCAGGTCGTCTCGGCCGGTGAACTTGATGATTTCGGCCTTCAGCTGCGCTGGGTGGCGGATCACCGCACGACCCTGGATGACTATGTCCTGCAACGTCTTCCGGAACTGGACTATGCGGAATTGGGTCGCCGTTATCTCGAACGGACCCAGTGGCGCGCGCAAGGCGCCCGGTTCTATGTCGACAAGTTGCCGCGGAACTGGATGGTCGCCGGTCTGATTCATCGCGCGTTGCCCCAGGCACGCATCCTGAATCTGGTACGCGATCCGATGGATGTATGTTTCTCAAACTTCCGGGCGTTGTTGGGTGATACGTTTCCGTGGAGTTATGACCTGCAGGCGCTCGCCGCACATTACAGGCAGTATCGTCGTGTGTTGGCGCACTGGCATGCCGCCATGCCCGGGCAGATTCTCGATGTGCCCTACAACGAACTGACCCGCGATCCGGAAACGATGGCGCGCAAGGTGCTCGACTACTGCGGGCTTGAATGGGAGCCGGGCTGCGTGGATATAACCCGCAACAAGGCGGCGGTCGCCACACTCAGCATGTCGCAGGTGCGCGAACCGATCCATACGCGCTTCTTCGAAGAGTGGCGAAATTACGAACAACAGCTGCAGCCGTTACGCCAGGCGATCACCATGTAATGGATTGCGCAGGCACGATGGTCATTTCATTGCCGAGTGGCTGAAACGCTTAGTCCCCTGCCGCGTAGATGAAGTTGTCGACTATCATCAGCCGCCACGACGAAGAAGCTCATTCAACTCCGCGCGGATGGCGCGCAGCTCAATCAATTCGAGTGAATACAATCAGTGAAACTGCCAGTTCCCTTTATCCAGTTGCCGTTGCAGTTCGATGCCGAGGTGCTCGCGCGGGAGATCGCGGCGTTTGGCGAAGACGCCTGGCACGAGCACCCGCAGAAGTATCCCGGCAATCTGTGGTTGCCCTTGATTGCGGCCAATGGTGACCCTGACAACGAATCCTTCTCGGGTGCGATGCGGCCCACGCCCTATCTTCTGCAGAGCCCATACCTGATGCAGGTGCTGTCGCGAATCGGTGCCGTATGGGGTCGGACTCGCCTGATGAAGCTTACCGGCCAGGCCGAGGTCACCCCGCACTTCGATGTCAACTACTACTGGCGCGCACGCGCACGCGTGCACGTGCCGATCCTGACTAGGCCGACCGTACGCTTCATCTGCGGGGAAGGCGAAGTGAATATGCGGCCGGGTGAGTGCTGGATCTTCGATACCTGGCGCCAGCATCAAGTGATCAATGGCGCCGACGACGAACGGATTCATCTGGTGGCGGATACGGTTGGCAGCGACCAGTTCGGGGAGCTGGTAAGGGACGGCCAGATGCCGGGTAACCACGTGCCGGAGGGCTGGCGTGCGGAGGTGGTTGCGCCGACGGGTGAGCTGCGTCCCGTATTGCGCTATGAATCGGTCAACCTGCCTGGGGTGATGACGCCCTGGGAGATGCGTGAGCACATCACTTTTCTCCTTAACGAGGTGCGTCCGCATCCGCAACTGGAGCCAGCGAAGCAGGTTACATCGCGCTTTCTTGCCGCCTGGCAGGCGTTATGGTCGGAATTTGGTACCGATCCGGCTGGTTTGCCGGCCTATCGCAAGGCATTGAACTCCTACGAACAGTGGCTGAAGGGTTCCGCGTCGTCGCTGCAACTTATCAATGACTCGTCGCTGCTGGTCGCGCTGCGGCTGATGGTTCTGTCGGTGGCGATTGGTGACAACAATCGCGCCTCCAGTGGCGATGAATTGCGCCAGAATGCGACCTCTGCCATCCCAGTGCCGCGTGCAAATGGGACTGATCGCGATCCGATCTACGATCGGCCGGTATTCATCGTTTCGCCGCCTCGCTCGGGTTCAACCCTGCTTTTTGAGACCTTGGCGAAGGCGCCGGGGCTTTACACGATCGGTCGAGAAAGTCATGCGCTGATCGAAGGCACCCCTGGCCTGGGCGCAAGTCAGCTTGGTTATGACTCCAACCGGCTTGATGCGACCGCGGCGACGCCGGAGCTGATCGAGGCATTGCGGCACCGTTTCCTCGCCGAAATGCGCGACAGGAATGGCAACGCGCCGGAACAGCGACCGGTCCGGATGCTCGAGAAAACACCCAAGAACGCATTGCGCATACCGTTCCTGGTGAAGGCTTTCCCGGAGGCGCAGTTCATTTACCTGCACCGCGACCCGCGCGAGACCCTGAGCAGCATGATCGAGGCCTGGCAATCGGGCGGATTCCGCACTTATCCGAACCTGCCGGGCTGGACTGGCCTGCCGTGGTCTCTGTTGCTGGTGCCGGGTTGGCGTGATCTGATCGGGCGGCCCTTGCCGGAGATCGTGGCAGCGCAATGGGATACCACCACACGCATCCTGCTCGACGATCTTGCTTCGCTGCCGCCGGAACGTTGTCATGTGGCACGCTATGACGCGCTCATTGCAGATCCGGCGACGGAGGTGGCGCGACTGTGCGGTGTGCTCGGACTTGACTGGGATCGTTCACTCGATGCTGCGTTGCCACTTTCACGCTACACCGTGACCGAGCCAGCTCCAGGCAAGTGGCGCCGGCATGAGGATCTGATCAACCGGGTCCTTCCCGGTCTGCAGCCTACCCTTGATCGTGCTGAACGGTTTGCTCGCGTTGGATGATCAACCCGGACGATGGCCTGAAGTCTGATGCGCGGCCAGCAGTCGCGTGGTCACGCGGTCCGTTCACGACACAACCCGGCTCGGGGCGACGAGTCGGCCAGAAGGTGACTCAGAATCGCCCCAGCTCCGGCACGTAGGGGAAGTAATTCTTCCAGCGTCCCACCGACGAGTGGTATATCGGTTGGCGGGCCTGCCATACGCTGGCCGTGGTGATCGCCGTAGTTGAGGCGGCGGCTGTCCCAGGGGCGATGACCAATGGCAGGCCGACAAAGGCCCGCAGTGTTGCAAGGGTCGACTCGGGATCGGCAACCATCGCTTCATAGTCGAGGCTGTGCACCGGCACGCGCAGACGTTGCTGCCAATGTTGCATCAGCCGGTCATGGCCGCGGATGAAATCGGCAATGTCGTCGAGATCGCTGGCAAAGCCGTACTGCGGATGCGCGAAGCTTTGCGACCAGATGGACAACGCTGTATCGCGCGGGTCGCGCCGGCAGTGGATGATACGGGCCTGCGGGAACAGTGCTGCGATCAGGTCGAGGTAGCGGAAGTTGTTCGGGTTCTTGTCGATGTACCAGCGCACGAGGGGATCATCCTGGACGGCGTGCACCCGGTACAGCTCGGCGGCCTGACGCAGCGCCCCGGGATCGCGCAGGAGGTTGCTCGACTGCAACCGTTCCGCGATGAAGTGGAGCATCGGCAGCTCGCCGCGGTCGCGGACATCCGGATGCCCGGCGAGTCGCGTCGCCGCCAGGGTGGTGCCGCTGCGCGGCAGGCCGACGATGAAGATCGGCACGAAATCGGAGGTCGGCAGCAAGGGTGTTTCGAGTGTGCGCAACTGCAAGCGGGCGTCCAGCCACTGCGCCCATGCCTCGCGTGACCACGGTTGCGCCTGCCCCGAAAGCCGGTTGGCGGCGCGCAGGGTCTGTGCGGCGTTGGCATAGTCCGCGATGTCGTCGTAGGCCTTGGCAAGGCCGAAGCCGGTCACCGCGCGGGCATGCAGGGAACCGGCAGGATTTTCGAAATGGGCGATGAAGCGCGAAAAGTCCGGATCGGTGCGATCGGTGTAGCGCCGGGTGGCGGCCAGTGCGCCAAGCACAAACCAGCTATCGAGATCGGCACCGGCCTCCAGCGCCGTGTAGTAGTGCGCGTGCGCGCGCGCGAACTCGCCCAGCTCGCGCGCCAGATTGCCAGCCAGCACATACAGTCCGGCGTCGGCGTGGCCGAGCACGATGGCTTCTTCGCAAAGGGCCGCAGCCAGCGGCTGGCGTTGGCATTGCTGGATGAACTGAACGCAGCGCAGCGTGATCGCCGGTTGCAGGCCAGCGTGGCGGCACCAATCCGCCATCAACTGACTGGCGGCATTCAGCTGGCCCTGGCTTTGCAGCAGCTGGGCGAGCAGCGGCGTCGCGTCGGGGTGCCTCGGATGATGCGCGAGGATGTCGTCCAGCAGCGCACGGGCAGGCTCCGCCAGCCCCTGCTGCCAGAGTGCCTGGGCGGCGCGAAAGCGCTCGGCTTCGTCGGGTGGGAACGTCGTCGGCGTCACGTCAGCGGAAGTCAGCCAGTGGTCAATGGGAGAGTATCGCGGCTGCGGCCCGTCATGCGCCAGAGCGGTGTGTCGGCGGCCACGGAGTGCGCTGATCGCACATTTACTTGTCTGGAATACGCAACAGTTCTGGAACATGGGGTGCGTAGAAACGCCAGCGCGCCACCGAGTGCTCATGGATCGGCTGACGTGCCTGCCAAGCGCTGGCGGTGCTGATCGCATGGTCACGACCCGGGCTGCCGAGCAGGTCGTGCCCGGGCAGTCCTAGCCAGTGTGCCAGCTCGCCCAGACAGCGCGCCGAATCGGCGATGAGTTCCTCGTAACGTACGGTATGGATCGACGCGGCGTGGCGGGCGAGCGAGTGCGCATGCAGGCGCTCACAGCCCTGGATGAGCGCGGCGATATCGCCGAAGTCGTAGGCGTAGTCGTGCGCCTGGTCATGGAACGACTGCGACCACAACGATAGTGCGGTGTCGCGCAGGTTTCGTCGACAGTGGATGATGCGCGCGTTCGGCCACAGCGTGAGGATCAAATCGATGTGCAGCAGGTTCAGTGGCTGCTTGTCGATGAACCAGCGTGCGCTGGAATCGTCCTGGCGCAGCTGCGTCGCGTAAGTGTTTGCGGCTTGCTCGAACGCGGCCGGTTCCCTGGCGCCTGCCTGTTCCAGCCGCCGGGCCACCGTCGCCAGCCAGCCCAGTTCGCCGCGATTGCAGACCAGCGGATGGCGCCCGAGCAACTCGGCAAGCAGGGTGGTGCCGGAGCGAGGCACGCCGACAATGAACAGCGGCGTCCAATCGCTCGGGGCGGCCAGCTGGAAGGGAGGCGGCCTGGCCGCCAGGCGTGCCTCGACGAGGCGGCGCCAGCGCTTGCGCGACCAGGTCGAGCGCGCGTGGGCGAGCGCGTTGGCCTGGCGCAGATAGTGTGCGGCCTGCGCATAGGCGGCGATGTCGTCGTAAGCCTTGCCCAGGGCGAACAGGGTCGTGATGCGTGTTTTCTCGCTCAAGCCAGGTCGCTGCAGCACGTCCCGGAACAGCACGAAGTCCGGATGGCTTTCGTCCTTGTAACGCTGCAGACTCGACAGGCCGATCGGAATATTCCATTCCACAGCTTGCGGGCTGTGCGCAAGTGCGAAGGCATACCGCTCGCGCACGCGTTCGAATTGACCGAGCTGGATACCCAGCATGCCGGCATAGGCATGGATTCGAGGGTCGCTGGATCCCGCAGTAATTTCGGCCTCGCAGATGGCCGCGGCATCCGATGTCCGCCGGATATCGTCGAGCATTTCCACGGCCTGGATGACCGTGTCGGCATCCTGCCGCGCATACCCAAACAGACGCCGTATGGCACCGGCCGCGGCGTGCATGCGGCCTTGCTGACGCAGCAAACCCGCCAGCAGGAAGGTGGCGGCGGCGTGCGCCGGCTGTTGCGCGAGCAATTCGTGCAGCAGCGCTTCGGCCGCGGCCGATTCACCGCATTGCTGCAGGATGCCCGCCAGCGCGAAACGCAGATCGACCGAGCCGGGATGCGCAACGAGTGCCGCGGACAGCACGACCCGGGCCGTATCGGTGTCGCTGCGCAACACCAGTGCGCGCGCGCAGGCCAACCACTCCGCTTCAGACGCACTGGCGAGGGCATCCAGCAGCGCGCGTTGAGCAGCCCGTGTGCTCCCCTGCGCGCGATGCCCTTCGTAGACGGCCAGATGGCGATCGCTGGTATCGGGTGTGGGGGCGAAGGCGTCGTTCATGGTTCGCCGTGTTGCTGCCACGGCGGCAGCCCGAGTGCCGTCCGCAGCGGATCGAGCAGGGCGCCGTAGCGCGGTGCGCGTGCCGTGTCGTGCAGTGGCTGCCGCACTTGGGTGGCGCTGGGCGAACGCACTTCGCGCTGGTTCTCATGAAAGCTCAGACAGGCCGGCTCGAACGGCAGGCCGCAGAAATCCAGCAACCGACGGATGTGGACTTCCGGATCGGCCAGCAGTTGCTCGTATGCATGCTCGAACACCTGCGATGGGTGCAGCGTATGCCAGTGGCACACGCTGCGATCGAAGTCGCGCCAGAAGGCCGCCAGATCATCGAATGTGCGCGTGTACTCGTTGCCGGCCAGATACTGGCGATAGCAGGAGAAACAGGTCTCCAGCGGGTCACGCCGGCACGCGATGATGTGCGCCCCCGGCAGCATGGCGCGGATCGCGCCGATGTACATCCAGTTGTTCGGCAGCTTGTCGGTGAAGACGGGACGCTGCCGACGCCAGTGCGCGGTGCGCTCCAGATAGCGCCGTCCCAGGCGTTCCCAGTCGGCCGGCTGCATCGCGCGCACCCATTGCGGAAACGGTTGGCCGCGGCGGCGCGATTCCTCGCCGAGCACCTGCGGCAGGTCGGGCAGTTCGCCGGCGCCCTCGACCGAGCTATGCGAGGCGAGGATCTGCTCGACCAGGGTCGAACCGGATCGCGGCAGGCTGACGATGAAGATGATTTCCTCGCCGAGCGCTGCCGCAGCGGCGGCAGGCGGTGGCAGGAAAGCCTGGTTGACCGTCGAGATTCCCGCGGAGAAGGCGTCGGCGTTCCACTGTTGCCGGCGCCTGGCGATGGCATTGGCCTGGGCGAGGGCGGTGAGCGAATCGTCCTGGCGCTCGTTGTCGTCCAGCGCCTTGGCCAGCGCGAAACCCGTCGCGATCAGGTCGTTTTCGCTGGCGCGCGGCTGTTGCATCGCCGCCTGCATGCACTCGATGTCGTCATCGGTGAAACGGATGGTTCTGAGGTCAGCCAGACCCCACCAGGCCTGACCGGCCCAGGGCTGTTCCGCGAGTACCTTGCGGTATTCCATCGCCGCTTCTGTGGTCTGGCCGCGGGTACGCAGCATGTCAGCCAGCAGGGCACGTGCGTCCACATGATCCGGCGCCAGTGCAACGGCGTGCTGCAAGGCAACCACGGCCTCGTCGTTGCGTACGCAGCGGGTCAGCATGACACCCAGGTTGTACCAGGCGATGGCCAGGTCGGACTGCAGTTCGCAACAGCGGCGCAGCGCGGCAATCGCGGCATCGAATTCCCCTGCGTTGCCCAGCAAGGTACCGAGAGTGTTGTGGTAAAGCGCGTCCTGCGGGCGTTGCGCCAAGGCCTGTTGCATCGTGTTTACGGCCTGCTGAAAACGGCCGCGAAGGCTGTGGATGCCTGCCTGCATCCGCAGGACTTCGGGGTGCTGCGGATCTGACGCGGAAGCGCTGGCCAGATGGCGTTCGGCTACTTCCACGCGGCCCGCTTCGAGCGCTTCGCCGGCGACCATGATGTGCATGCGGGTGTCAGGGTTCAATCCCTGTAGACGAGGAGTCATGTCTGCTCTTTTGGCATCAGGTGAACGGCGGCATACAGCTTGCGTCAATGTGGCGCGGCGCAAGCCGTGTTTCAAAACCACGTATTGCCTGCAAAGGCAATCGAAGACGTCACCGCGTATTATGCCGGTTAGTTCAGCCTGTTGCGGCGTTGTATTGGGGGTCCGCAGCCCACCCGGTGGTGAAACCAGCAATGAAGAATGAGTCAGACCCGCGCTCTGCGGATTATCGTGAACAGGCCCGCGCAGGATTGCGCCAGGGCGACGTGGTGCTTGCCGAGCAAGCTTATGCGCATCTGCTCGAGACCCATCCCGACGATCTCGAGGCGCTGCGGCAATTGGCCAACATCCAGCTTGCCCGCGGCGCGGCGCACCGGGCCATCGAGCTGCTTGTTATCGCAGATCGTGCGCATCCGGGGGATGCAGTCACGCTGCATCAGTTGGGTGTGGCGCGAATGACGAATGGCGATTTTCGAGATGCGGTCGCCGACTTGCGGCGCGGACTCGAGATTGCGCCGAACATGTTCGTGGCGCGCTTGCGTCTGGGGATGTTGCTGGATCAACTGGGAGAGAAGTACGAGGCCCTGGCCGCCTCTTTCATGGCGATCAATGCGGCGCAGGCGCATGGGCGCTGGCTCAGTGACGAGACGACGGCGCCGGAATATCGGGATGCCGTTAAGAGCGCCATGCAATATGTCAATGTCGGCAGGCGTAATCTTTTCGATGCCGTGCTTGAACCGCTGCGGCAGCGTTACGGAAAGTCCGAGCTCGTGCGGGTGGAACAATGCCTTGCCATCTACCTGGACGAGCAAAAGGCCAACTTGCCTGATCCTCGGCAGCAGCCCAAGTTTCTGTATTTCCCGGGTGTGCCGAGCCAGCCGTACTATCCGCGCGAACGCTTTCCGTGGCTGGCGGAGCTGGAAGCCAACACCGCGGTGATCCGCGAGGAACTGCGCAGCGTGCTGTCGCAGCCACAGGACCTCGAGTCATTCCTGCAGACGGATTCGCCGCAGGATGCGGCCGACCTGCTGCGATCCTCCGGTACCCGGCAAGCTGCCTGGGATGCCTACTTTTTCCACCGGCACGGCGAGCGCTACGACGCACATGCCACGCGTTGCCCGCAAACCGCGGCAATCCTTGATGCGCTTCCGCTTGCGCACGTCCGCGAGCACTCACCGGAAACACTGTATTCGGTGCTGCAGCCGGGCACGCATATCCTTCCGCATCGCGGCGTCACCAATACCCGGCTGGTCACGCATCTGCCGCTTATCGTGCCGCCTGATTGCGCCTTGCGTGTCGGCGGGGAAATCCATGAATGGCAAGAAGGCCGCTGCGTCACCTTCGATGACACCTACGAACACGAGGCATGGAACAACAGTGCCGAGACCCGGGTGGTGCTGATCCTCGACAGCTGGAATCCGGATCTCAGCGAGGCCGAACGGGCAGCGGTGGCCGATCTGGTCGGAGCGATCGGCGACTTCAATCGAGCCAGCGACGTAGCCACCCCGAAGGGCTGAGTCGGTCGATGGCTGGTGGCTGAAACAAAAACGCCCCTGCGGGGGCGTTTTTGTTTCAGGGTTCTTGCACGGGCAGCAAGCCGGTCAGGCTCAGTAGCGCGGCACGCTGGCATCCACCTCGCGTGCCCATGCGTCCATGCCGCCTTCCACGTTGTGCACGTTGCTGAAGCCGTGCGCGGCAAAGCGCTCGGCCATGCCGCGGCTGGAAATGCCGTGGTGGCAGATGAAGGCCAGCGCGGTGTCTTTCGGTAGCGTGGCAAGGCTTTCGTAGCCCTCGTCCTCGAGCACGCGTGCCTGCGCTAGCGGGGCGGCCTGAGCACGACCGGCAGCCGGGCGCACGTCGATCAGGGTGATGTCGTTCGCGGCCAGGCGTGCCTTGAGCTGCTGCACGCTGAGCGAGCCGATCTCCTGCGCGCCGGGGAACTTCAGGCTGAGGCCTTCGCCCTGCACGGTGGAAACCCAGTCGATCACGATGCCCTTGGCGCGCTGCGCACTGGCTGGATCGAAGTGAACTTCCAGGCCGTTGGCATGGGCGACGATGTCGTGTTCGCCGGCCGGGGCGAGCTGGAAGCCGGCGCTGTGATCGGGACCGATCTCCAGATGCAGCGCCACGCCTTGCGCGTTGGCGGTGCCCTGGCGGATCGCCTCGGCGGCGGCGTCGGTGATGGTGATCTGCGGCGGGGTGCGATCCGGTGCGGCCACGCCGAACAAGGTATGCAGTTCACCGTTGCCGTACATCTGACGGATGATGTCGGCACCGCCGACCAGTTCGCCTTCCACGTACAACTGCGGGATCGTCGGCCAGTCGCCGTAGGCCTTGATGCCCTCGCGGATTTCCGGATCTTCCAGCACGTTGACCGTGTGGTAGTCCGGCAGCAGTTCGTTCAACGTGTTGGTGGCGGCAGAGGAGAAGCCGCACATCGGCTGCTGACGGTCGCCCTTCATGAACAGCACCACGCGGTGGTCCTTGAGCAGGGTTTCGATACGCTCGCGGGTAGTGTTGTCGAGGGACATGCAGGAAATCCGGTAAATGAAGGTAATGATACGCCGCCTGATATGCGGTGATCTCGCCGGCCTTCAAGGTACGCGTGGTTCAGGCGGCTCGATGCAGCCCGTTCAGGTCGCGCCGACAGACGCCCAACGGCGCCAGGGCCAGTGCGGCAGCGGGCGAGGGCCATACCAGCTCGCGGCTGGCGCGGCCTAGCGCGGCGGGCTGTTCGCTCCAGTGGATCAGTTCCATCGCGCCGGTGTGGTCCTCGATCAGGGCGGTGCAGTGCTCGACCCAGTCGCCGTCGTTGAGGTAGAGCACACCATTCAGCTCGCGCACGTGGCCGAAATGGATGTGTCCGCAGATATGGCCGTCGAAGCCGCGTTCGCGGGCGTCATCAACCACGCGTTCCTCGTAGGCACGGATATAGGCCAGCGCCTTGCCGATATGTGACTTGACGATGATCGACAGCGGCAGGTAGGGCAGCTCCAGTCGCTGGCGCATCACGTGCAGCCGGCGGTTGCTCCAGCAGATGAAGCGGTGCATGGCCTCACCGAAGTGCTGCATCCAGCCGCGGCCGATCTGTTCAGGGTCGAACTCGTCGCCATGGCTGACCCGATAGCGACGACCGTCCGCGCCGACATGCACGGCATCCAGTTCGATCCGTACGCCACCGAATTCCTGCCCGTGCAGGCCACGCATTGGCGCATCGTGGTTGCCGGGGATATAGATCACCTCGACCCCGCGTTGTGCCAGGTCGAGTAACTCAGCGATCACGGCGGTGTGCTCGGTCGGCCACCAGGGTCGTCGGGCAAGTGCCTCCAGGTCGATGATGTCGCCGACCAGATAGAGCTTTTCACAGCGCAGCTTGCGCAGGAAGTCGAGCAGGTAGCCGGCCTTGCAGTCGGGCGTACCCAGGTGCACATCGGAGATGAAGGCACTGCGGCAGCGAAGGGTCGTCATGGCGCGTACTCCCGGTAGGATGCCGGGGCGCCAGTCTGCCCGCGCAAGGTCACCGTGCGATGGCGAACAGGTTGCAACCTGATGGCGGCGGAACGGAGCGGGTCAGCGTGGAGGACGCAGCGCGGCGCGCACCACCGGCAGGATCGCATCGACCCACAACGCATACTGCGCCGCCGAGGGATGCAGGCCGTCGCCGGCGACGAGTACGGGATAGCGGCGCGAGATGCCGGTGATGTCCACGAAATGCGCGCCGGCGCGTGCAGTCTCGTCGCCGGCGATCGCGTTGTAGACGTCCAGTTCGCGGGCAATCTGGGCGCGATCGCGACCCTGTTCATGCGCGAAGTGGGTGACGCCCCAGTCGGGAATCGATACCACCACCACCCGCGCGGCGCGGCCACCGGCCAGAGCGACCGCACGCGCCAGCAGGCTGGCGAACTGGCTGCGATATTCACCGGCCGGACGGCCGCGGTACTGGTTGTTGACGCCGATCTGCAGGCTGACCAGGTCGTACGGCGGGGACAGTGGCGTCGCGTCCATGCCCTGCGCCAGCTCGTCGGTGGTCCAGCCGGTAACGGCGATAATGTTGGGGTCGTCGATCACCACCCCGGCCCGGCGCAGCCTCTGCACCAGCACGGCCGGCCAGCGCTGCGGCGCGGCCACCGCCTCGCCGATGGTGTAGGAATCACCGAGGGCGAGGTAATGCAGGGGCGGAGTGGCCGGCATCATGGATGGGTGTTGCGGCTCAGGCTACTGCGGCAGCGGAGCGTGGCGACTGCTCGCGTGCCATTCGCGCCAGCACCCGTTCGATCCGCACGAACACCTCGCGCAGTTGCGCCGGCGGCGGCAGCAGGGTCAGCCGGAAGTGTCGGCTGCGCGGCACATTGAAGCTGCTGCCGGGTACCACCAGCACCGATTCCTCCTCCAGCAGACGCAGGGCGAAGGCTTCATCGTCGAAGCTGACGAAGCGGTCGGCACGCACCTGCGGGAACGCATACAGCGCGCCATCCGGGACAACCAGTTCCAGGTATTCGCTGGCGGCGACAGCTTGCAGCACGACCCGACGCGCCTCGTGCAGGCGGCCGCCGGGCGCGGTCAAGGCGCCGATCGTTGGGGTGTCCTGCAAGGCCGGCAGCACCGCCCATTGCGCGGTGACGTTGGCGCACAAGCGCAGCGCGGCGAGCAACTGCAGCGCATCGCGGTAAGCGGCGCTGCGTGACGGATCGCCGGACAGGCTCATCCAGCCGACCCGGTAGCCGCAGGCGCGATGCACCTTGGACAGGCCGCCGAAGCTGAGGCAGGGCAGTTCGCCGGCCACCTCGGCCAGCGGCTGGAAGCTCGCGCCGTCGTACAGGATCTCGTCGTAGATCTCGTCGCTGAGCAGCAGCAGCC
>Ga0302314_10000547_pt1 | contig 69481 bp, 59 predicted proteins | sample III_Palsa_N2_3_FD_200533 | JGI IMG/M metagenome (GOLD analysis project Ga0302314, IMG submission 200533) | Peat permafrost microbial communities from Stordalen Mire near Abisko, Sweden - III_Palsa_N2_3 | ecosystem: Environmental > Terrestrial > Soil > Palsa > Peat permafrost | place: Sweden...
TGGCGATCAGGCGCTGCGTCATCTGGCGGGAGACGTTGAGGCGGGCCGCGATCTCGTCCTGGGTCTTGTCGCCGACGTAATAGAGCCAGGCGGCGCGCGTTGCCTGGTCGAGTCGCCGCTTCGCCCGATCGAGTTCGATGGCCGGGGCCAGGATCGGGCCGGCGAGCGGCGCCTTGGTCGCTTGAACGCGCGTTGTCTTCTTGCCTGCCACGATCGCTCATCACTGATACAGCGGCCTCCCGAGCGGCGCCCGCGCTAGACCTTGAGTGCGATGGTGCGAATACGTCAACTCATCTTGCGTCCGGCGGCCGCTGAGCGGCAGAGCAACCGGGTTCCATCCGCGCATGCAGCTGCTCGCCCGATGTCCACAGTGTCCGCCTTCGCTGTTCGTTCGCGCCGATCGGCCCGAACAAGCTGTTCGGGTCTGCCGCGGGCGTATGCCCGCTCTGAGCAGAGAATGAATGCCCTCCATATGACCGGTATGAGCGCCGTGCGGCCATGGAAGCAAGGCGGTCGGCGACCAGGCAAGACCGGGCGAAAGATTGCTCTCGAAGAGCTGGCCCGGTTATCCCATCTCACGAGATGCCTCGACGTGGTCTCGACGGCGCCGAGGCACCAAAGCACTGGGAGCGGATCGACCTGGTTCCTCCGCCGCTCCTTGATGGAGGCGACAGGCAACCGGCTCATCGGCGACAGTCGACGGATGCAAGGTCGGCCCGCCGGTGCTCACCACGCCGGTGGGCTGGTGTCCGGGCGGACGCGCGGCACCACCGCATTGAGTGAGCGAGGTGTGGCTTGCCGATCGGTCGATCTCCTTTTGATAGTCCGGCGAGTTCACTCGCGTCGGGGGCGATTGCATTTGCGACCCCTTCTAAGGAGTAATAGGATCCCGATATTGTGACAGGTCCGAAGTGTGCGTTGATTGAGGATGCTCCCGAGGGAGCGTGCGGCAACCGTTCACACAGGCGAACGGCGCCATCCGATATTCAGCGCAAGTCGTTCGGCGACCCGCCGCCGGGGGAGGGACCCGGTGGCCACAGATGTTTGCCGGAAGTCAACCCACGGTAGGAGCCAGCACGACGCACGCGTTCGGTTTCCCATAGCCTCCCGTCCGGAAGGTGCGGCCGGGCGCTCCACCTGACTATGGGCGTGGCACATCACGCGGCCGATCACTGCGGCCGAACATCTCAAGCGCTAAGAAACTTGACAAACGTCCGGCTACGAAACGGACCACCGGGAGGAAAAGATGCAGATAACCGGTATGCTCTACGGGTCGCGCCTCCTAAAATATGTCGACTTCCCGACATCCGAAGTGCTCGGCCCCGACGCCAGCGAGGAAGACATCCAAGGCCTGCTCGACCGGCACAAGCTGATCTTCATCAAGCCGGTCTTCAAAGGCGGGGTGGGAAAGAAAGGGAAGTCTGGGCTGATCGGCAAGGCGACCGATTTGAGCACGGCGATTCGGGAAAAGGAGCGTCTCTATTTCGCCGAACATCGGCATGGCAATGCCACGGCCAAGGCGAACGGCGTGACCTTCGAGGCAGGCATCCCGGCTGACCACGAGGTTTATTTCGCGATCTCGGATTCGACCGTGTACCGGGCGCCCATGATGACGCTGACCCATATGGGTGGCGTCGACATTGAGGAATTGGACAAGAGCCAGGTCGCCAACATTCCTTTTGACCCGCTCACCGGCCTCAAGGCCTTTGTCGTCGCCAACGCGCTGACCGATCTCGGCGCCCCCAAGGAAATCATCTCACCGCTGGTGCAGCATCTGCCGAAACTCTGGGAGCTCTTCCATCATTACGGCCTGACCACGCTCGAATTGAACCCGATCCGGATGCGACCCGGCCGTGACGGCCGGATGACCCCCGTGGCCTGCGACTTCAAATGCGGGCTCGACCGCGACGATCCGCGATGGACCCGGCTGGAGCTGCCCCCTTCGCTCTTCACCTCCGACACCTCGGAATTCGAACGGGAGGTGAATACCCTGCGCACCCACCAGGGCCAGTCCGACGTCTTCGTCATCAATGATCGCGGCTCCATCCTGGCGCCGACGTTCGGCGGTGGCGCCAATTCGCTGGTCACCCAGGCGCTGGGCGACGCCGCGATCATTTCCTCCGATTTCGGCGGCAATCCGCCCTACGAGAAAATGAAGTCGGTGGCCCGCATTTGTTATAAGCACTGGCTGAAACAGACGAATGTACTCTTCATCATCGGTGGCAAATCGAATAACACCGACATCTTTGAGACGTTTCGTGCCATGGGCGACGCGCTGCGCGAACATTTCAGCACGTTCGGGCCCACGCCCCTCTATGTCGTGGTCGGACGCGGTGGCCCCAATCTGGTGCGCGGCTTCGGCGCGCTGGCCGAGACGTGCGACTCGCTCAATCTTCCCTATCACTTCTTCGGTTTCGACAGCGCCATGTCGGAAGTTGTGAACTACGCGAAGCGAGTCGACGACTGGATGAATGCCGGCGGCCGCGACCTGATCGCCGGCCATCTAGGCATCAAGCGCAGCTGAACCCCGTTCCGAGCGGAGTGTACGACCATGCACAAGCAAGGGATTTCTGGCCTGCCCTATTATCTCGGAATCGATTCCCTGGATCATGTGGCGGCAAAGCAGGATCGGATTTGCGTCCTCAACATTCTGGGCGGCGAATCCAAGCAAGTCTCGCCCGTCAGCCATGCCTTTTCCGGCGGAAATATCGTGTTCGGCACGTCCCCCGGTCGTCGCGGCCAGGTGCTCGAGACCCCGATCGGCGATATTCCGGTCTACAATAATGTGCGCGAAGGTTTGGACGATGGTCTGACATTCGACACCGGCGTCGTCTACCTGCCGCCATCGGGCGTGCGCGACGGCGTGGCCGAATTGATTCGGGTCAATCCGGGGCTGACGAAGATCGTCATCGTCACCGAGAAAATTGCCGTCCACGACGCCCGCGAAATCCGAGCCATGGGCCAAAGCAACGGTATCGACATCATCGGTGGAAATTGCCTGGGGGTCGCCGATTCCTGGAATCGAGTGCGCATCGGCGGCGCTCTTGGCGGCGACCATCCGGACGAAGCGCTCGTCAAGGGCTCGATCGCCCTGTTTTCGAATTCCGGCAATTTCACCACGACCATCGCGCAGTATCTGTTGAGCGAAGGCTGGGGCACCACGACCCTCGTCTCGTCGGGCAAGGACGTCTACATCCACTATGCCATGCGCGACTTTCTTCACGCACTCGCCAACGACCCGCGGAGCAAGGCGGCCGTCACCTATGCCGAGCCGGGCGGCTATTACGAGCACGGCCTGAGTTTCCCGAAACCGATGGTCGCCTGTGTCGTCGGCCGTTGGAAATCCAAGCTGACCCGCGCGGTCGGCCATGCCGGCGCGATGGCCGGATCGGGAGACCGGGCCGAGGACAAGGAACGCTGGTTCATGGAGGCGTTCGGTGTCGATGCGATCTATACGCCCGAAAGCCCGGTGGTTTCGGTCAAGGGGGCCGTGGTTACGAACATCGCCCACATCCCCGCAGCACTGACCGCCGTCATGCGGCTCCAGGAGGTGCACCCCGATTTCGCACCGCGGGGCAGTCTCGCGTTGAAGCCGTGGATTACGAACAGCCAGGGTCTCACGCTTCCGGCATCGATCGATCTGCCCGGGGTCGAGGCCCAGCCCCCCTATAATGACCAGATCCGCCAGCTTGGCCAGCAGGTCGGCGCGGTCATTCCGCGTCAGACGATGAAGGACAAATCCGGCGCTTCTTCCATGGATCCGAAGACCCAGGTCACCAGCGTCCATGGGCAGACCGTTCTCGACCTCGCCCTTCTGCCGCTCGAGGCGGTTTATGCCCTGCCGCTGGTGCATGAGATCGCCAGCGAGAACGACCGCGCAATGCTCGACGTCGCCGTCGCGGCCGAGATCAATCTGGTTGGCGACAGCGCCCTCGCCGCCGCCGACGCGGCACGCGAGGCGGGCAATTCGCCGAACACGATCATGGCCGCCGCCGCCGCGATCATCGGGCCGAAGCGCGTCGCCCGGGCGCTCGCCTGTTCGCGCAAACTGATCGACCTCTTCGCGCATAGCGGTTTGATTGACGGCCGCGACGAAGCTTTCGACTTCTCGGCGATCACCGTCGATCAAGCGACCGCCGACCTGTTCGCGGCGACCAGCGCCGAGGCTGCCGACCCAAGGCCCGAGGCCATGCTGAAGGCCGTGCGGATGCGGGGCGGCAAGTCCGTCTTCCTGCAATTCATCGCCTCGCTGGGGGTGCGACCATCGCGCGACGCAATCCTCGCCGCGATCGCGACGACGATTGCCTGGACGCCTCTGATGCGGAAGCGCATTTCCCGCGTCACGGCGGAAACGCTGCCGTGGTACCTGCGACTCTATGGCGTGATGATCGGCGCCTCGATCGAAGGCAAGCACCATCAGCATGGCAGCCTCTGCGGCGTGCCGCGCGACGAGCGGTTCGGCAAATGGACGATGGCCGATTTCCTTTTCCTGGCCGTGACCGGCAAAAAGCCGGCCGAAGGCGAAGCAAAGCCGCTGCAGATTCTCGTGGGTCTCCTGATCTCGAACGGGCCGGGCGCCATCACCGCCCAGGGTGCCAAGGGCGCCGTCGCCGCCGATGGACCGCAAACGCCCGACCGGGTCCAGATCAACAAGGCGATGATCGGTTTCCTGACCCACAGCGGCTATAGCCATGGCGGTAACGGCTACGAGGGCATCGCCTTTCTGCTCCAGCAGTTCCGCGACGTCGATCTCGTCGACCCGACGGATCCTAGTCACGGCATCGACCTCAAGGCGATGGCCACCGCCTTCGCCGAACGGTACCGGGACGAGAAGGTGCAGTCGAAGGAGGCCGGCAATCTGGAACCGCGCGCCTTGCCCGGCATCCACCACCCGGTGTTCAGGGGCAAGCCGGTCAATTACGACCCGCGGGAACGCTTCATCGCCGACTACCTGGAACGGCGCGGTACCTACAATATCTTCCACGCGTATTATCGCGAGCTGGTCCAGGCGCTCTATGACACCGGCGCATCGCGCTACGTCTTCTGCGTCAATGTCGACGCCGTGATCGCGGCCCTGCTCCTGGCGGTGCTGTGGAAGGATTACCGGTCCGGCGCAGCCACCGAAAAAGACCTGGAGACGGCCGCGTTCAATGTCTTCCTTTATGGCCGCATGATCGGCTGCGCTGCCGAGATCGACGATCACCTGAACCGCGGCCGGAACATGGACACCCGTACGCCGCAGGAGAATTGCAGTTTCGTTGTATGAGGCAGCTCGCGAAGCGCGTGACGACGGATATCGCACGTGGATAAGGCGATTGAAGGACCCGATCGGTACCCATCAGGGCCTTGCCACTGATCGCGTCGGACGACCCACCGGATGCGTCTGCTTTCGGGGAGGCTGAAATCCGTCCGGACGACGTGAAGGGGCGCGATAGAGCGGCGCTGTTCTCTGACTTGATAGCGGACGGCAAAATGTCCGCGCTCCGGTGCAAAGCGCAAAAGGCGAACTTTGCCGTGTCGCGGTGGGCTGGCCGCCATCTCGACCTTGCCGCGAAATGCGAACTAATCTTGCCAAAGGAGATCGGGACAGGTATGTCCGCCGAGTCACACCAAACGGCCAAGACCGACCAGTTCGCCATCGGCCCATCCTTGACATCAGCAGGGCGCTTTCGAGAGCACCGGCGGTCACCGATTGGCTCGCTGAGGCAATATCGATCAATGTCCGCCAGACGGCCCCTCCCGGACAGGCTGTTTTGAGCCGACGCTGCCGCCGGATACGAGGAAGTTGGCTCCAAGCACGCATCTGGCTCGATACGGCCCCGACCGCGCCAGATGCCACGACAGGGCATGCAAGAAAGGACTTCCAAGCTGTCCCCGTCCAGTCAACCCCCCAGGGGTTCGACCAGGATCTTTTTCGCCGCCGCCAGACCGAGCGACGAGATCTCTCGCTCGGCAACACGGAGACGCACGGACTCGGCAATGGTCTCGCGACCGACGATGACGAGCGTAGCACCTGGCACCAGCCCCTCGCGCTCGACGAAACGCAGAAACTCCGGATCCTGGTTGAGGATGCGGCTCACCCGCTGAGGCTCGGTCAACGGACAGTTCGCGAGGCTCGTCCGATGCAAGCCTTCCACATGCCCGTTCGCGCGCGGGATCGGATCGCCATGGGGGTCCACGGCCGGATAGCCGAGCAGGGCATCGATGCGCTCGAGCACGCGCTCGGACACCGCATGCTCAAGCATCTCCGCCTCTTCATGGACGATCGACCAATCGAGTTTCAGCACCTCGACCAGGAAGAGTTCCATCAGGCGGTGGCGACGCAGCACGCCCAGCGCCAGCGCTTCACCGTCGGCGGTCAGTTGCACGCCCTTGCGAGGCTCGTGCTGCACCAGCCCTGAAACGGCCAAGGACTTGACCATCGAGGTCGCCGTTCCGGGTGCCACGCCCATCACCACGGCAAGGCGGCCCGTCGTCACGGGCTCGTTTTGCCCCGACGCATGCTGCTCGATATAGAGCTGCTTCAGATAGTCCTCGACAGTTCCACTCGTCACCAGCGCCCCCGTCGCGGGCGACCGTCGCAAGGACGGCCGCTGTTCATCGTCTTGTTCTTATCGGCACCGATAGCGATTGACCATGATTTCGGCTTGCCGGAGATTGTATTTTGACTTATCAAAATATAAATTGATGACGATAGAATACGGAGCGGCCTGATGAATGCACCACCGTCCCCAGCCGGCGAAGCGACGCTGAGCCCCGTCGGGTCGTTCGGCGCCGGGGCGCTCTCGCTCGAAGGCATGCATGGCTCGGTCGACGTGCCGCAGCACAGCGCCGGCCGGTTCCGCCAATATGGCGCGTTCTTCGGCCCGGCGCTGCTGGTCAGCGTCGGCTACATGGACCCCGGCAACTGGGGCACCGACCTGCAGGCCGGCGCGCAGTTCAAGTATGGTCTGCTGTGGGTCGTGGCGGTCGCCAGCCTGATGGCGATCGTGCTGCAAGTGCTGTCCGCCCGGCTCGGCATCGCCACCGGCAAGGATCTGGCCCAGGCCTGCCGCGCCTGGTATCCGCGCTGGACGCTGGTTCCGAATTGGATCCTGTGCGAGATCGCGATCGGCGCCTGCGATCTGGCCGAGGTGCTGGGCAGCGCCGTTGCGATCAACCTGCTGTTTCACATTCCGATCTTCTGGGCCGTGCTGATCACCGCCTTCGACGTGCTCTTGCTGCTGGCGCTGCAGCGGTTCGGCATGCGGCTGATCGAGGCCGTCGTGGGCGTGCTCGTGGCGACCATCGCCGTCTGCTATTGCATCGAGCTGTTCGTGCTGCCGAAGACGATCCCCGATTTTGCCGAGATGGGCGGGGCGATGATCCATCTGGGCCTGGGGCAGGTCGGCATGGCGACCGTGGCGATCGGCATCATCGGGGCCACCGTCATGCCTCATAACCTCTATCTGCATTCCGCCCTGGTGCAGAGCCGGAAGCTGCGGCCCGACGATGGGTCGAAGCGGAGCGCCATACGCTACAACACGCTCGACACGGCAGTGGCGCTCGGTCTCGCCTTCTTCGTCAACGCCGCCATTCTGGTGCTGGCCGCGACGGTGTTCTACGGCCACGACAGCGTGACCGTGGGCGCCGACACCTATCAGTTCAACGACGATACCGACTGGATCCGCGTCGCCTTCCTGACGCTCGAACCGCTGCTGGGCACTCTCGCGGCGAGCCTGCTGTTCGCGGTGGCATTGCTGGCGAGCGGCCAGAGCAGCACGATCACCGGCACGCTTGCCGGTCAGGTCGTGATGGAGGGTTTCCTCAATTGGCGCGTCACTCCCTGGGTGCGCCGGCTGATCACCCGCCTGCTGGCGGTCCTGCCGGCCATCCTGATCATCGGCTTGCGCGGCGACAGCAGCATCAACGACCTGCTCGTGCTGAGCCAGGTGGTGCTCGCCCTGCAACTGCCGTTCGCCATGTTCCCGCTGCTGCATTTTGCCAGCCGCCGGAAATTCATGGGCAAGTGGCGCAGCGGACCGTTCCTGCTCGCCGCCGGCTGGATCAGCGCGATCCTGATCACGGCCATGGATCTCTATGGCCTGCCGGATGCGCTCGGCGATGCCTGGAAGGTCGTCGCCGGCGGATAGCGCCCGGCACGGCCGCCGCTTTACGCGATAGATCCGGCTTCGGTCGACAGGTACAGCCCGTCCGAGGCCGGGCGGCAAGATTCCAAGCGGAGATGATGATGCGTAGCTTCCCTCTGGCGAAGCGCGGCGTGCTGTGCCGTGCCGCCTTGCTCGGCCTGCTGAGCGCGTCGGCGGCCGAGGCTCAGTCGGTCGAGACGGGCGACGGCCAGCCGGAAACGATCACGGTCACGGGGGTCCAGCATTTCGTGACCTCGCGGGTCGACCCGGCGCTGGGTGTCACGAGCTATACCGCCGACCAGGCCCAGATCGCGAACGTGCCGGGCGGTGAGGGGGCGGCGTTCCAGCAGGTCCTGCTGCGCCTGCCGGGCGTCGTGCAGGATTCCTATGGCGAGATCCATATCCGGGGCGAGCATGGCAACACCGGCTACCGGATTGACGGCGTGACCCTGCCGGAGGGGCTGGAAGGTTTCGGCCAGCAGTTCGATTCCCACTTCATCCAAAGCGCCACCCTGCTGACCGGCGCGCTGCCCGCGCAATATGGCTTGCGCCTGTCGGGCGTGGTCGACATCACGACCAAGAACGGGGCCGATCTCGACGGCGGCGAAGTCGGCGTCTATGGCGGCAGTTTCGGCACCGTCAGACCCTATGCCGATTTCGGCGGCAGTACCGGCAAGCTCGACTATTTCGTCAGCGTCAGCGACCTGCACAATGATCTGGGCATCGAGAATCCGACCTCCAGTACCGCGGCGCTGCATGACCGGACGGATCAGCTCAAAGGCTTCGGCAGCTTGAGCTATCGGTTCGACGACGAGGACAAGCTGACGCTGATCTGGGGCGCCTCCTACGGCGACTTCCAGATCCCCGACACGCCCGGCGTCGCACCCCGCTTTGCGCTGGCCGGCGCGGCGCCGATCCCATCGTCTCAGTTGAACGAGAACCAGAACGAACAGGATTATTTCGCCGTGCTGGCCTATCAGCTCACGCGCGGCGATCTCTCGGTGCAGACCTCGCTGTTCTATCACGATGACGGCATCCGCTTCGTGCCGGATGCGGTGGGCGACCTGGAGTATCAGGGCGTTGCCGGACGGACGAACAACATCCTGCAGTCGGGCGGGTCCCAGGTCGATGCGACCTACACGCTGAACGACCGGCACACGCTGCGCTTCGGCGGCATCGTCAGCATCGAAGCCTATGACCGCCATGATGAGACCAGCCTCTTTGCCGCGTCGGCGTCCGGGGCGCAATTGAGCGACGTGCCTATCACGATCGCCGATGCGGACCGGCAGGGCGGCCTGCTCCTCGGCCTCTATGCCGAAGACGAGTGGCATCTGACGCCTCGCCTCACGCTCAACTACGGCGCGCGCTACGATGTCAGCCAGGGCTTCACGGATGCGAGCCAGCTCAGCCCGCGGATCAACGCCGTCTATCAGCTTGGTGACGAGACCACGCTGCACCTCGGTTACGCCCGCACGTTCACGCCGCCCGGGCTCGAATTCATTTCGGCCGCGAATGTCGCGAAGTTCGCCGGCACGACCAACGCGCCGACGGTCTATACCCAAGATCCGCCCTATCCCGAACGAGCGAATTATTTCGACGCCGGCGTGCTCTGGAAGCCGACATCGGCGCTGAGCCTGACGCTGGACGGCTTCTACAAGGCGTCGAACGGCGGCATCGATCTGGGCCAGTTCGGCGACGCGGTCATCCTGACGCCGTTCAACTATAGCCACGGCCATACCTACGGTGCCGAAGCGGGGCTGAACTATAGCCTCGGCGCGTGGCAGACCGGCCTGGACGTTTCCTGGGTCCGGGCGACCGCCGTGGGCATCACGTCGGCGCAATCGGAATTTCCGGCCGCGGAGCTCGCCTATATCGATCGGCATTGGATCGTGCTCGACCACGACCAGCCCTATACCATCTCGTTCGACAGCTCCTACGGCTTCGACGACGGCAACACGCGGCTGTTCTCGGATTTTCTGTTCGGTAGCGGCTTGCGCTACGGCTTCGCCAATTTCGGCACGCTCGATCCGCATTATCAGCTCAATCTCGGGATCGAGCACACCATCCCGGTCGACCGGTCCGACGTGAAGGCGATCAAGCTGCGCCTCGACCTGACCAATCTGTTCGATCAGCGCGCCGAGTTGCGCGCCGGTTCCGGCGTCGGCATTGCCGAACCGCAATATCTGCCGCCGCGGGGCTGCTTCGGGACGGTCGCTTTCGAGTTTTAGCGGTCGCTTGCTCGACCGATCATCTAAATGGCGGCGCGTAGAGCAATCCGCCCTTGGTCCAGAGCTCGTTCAGACCCCGCTCCAGCTTCAGGGGCGTCTTAGCGCCGATATTGCGCTCGAAGATCTCGCCGTAATTGCCGACTTGGCGGATCGTGTCCGCCGCCCAGCTGTCGCTGAGGCCCATTGAGCTCCCAAGGCCTGGTGTCACACCCAGCAGGCGCCTGGTTTCGGGGTTGTCGTCGTTCATATGCTGATCGACGGTCGCGGCGGTGATGCCCAGCTCCTCCGCCTCGATCAGCGCGAAGAGCGTCCAGCGGACGGCATGGATGAAGGCCGGGTCGTCCTGGCGGACGGCGACGCTGATCGGTTCCTTCGAAATGATCTCGGGCAGGATCAGGAAATCATCCGGGTTGGCGATCGTCGCCCGGAACGCCGCCAGGCCGGACATATCGGAGGTATAGCTGTCGCACCGACCGCTCAAGAACGCATCGCGCTCGACATCGAGATTGTCCGACGTGACCGACTTGATATCGAGTTTGTGGGACCGGCTGTAGTCGGCGAGATTGAGTTCGGTCGTGGTGCCCGTGACCAGGCAGGTGGTCGAACCCTTGAGGTCGCGCACGCTCTTGGCGCCCAGCGTCTTGCGCACCATGAATGCCTGGCCGTCGTAGAAGGTCACGACCGGAAAAGCCAAGCCCAGCGTGCTTTCTCGCGACAATGACCAGGTGGCGCTGCGTGCCAGCATATCGACTTCGCCGGATTGCAGAGCCGTGAAACGGTTCCCCGACGTGAGGGGCACATATTTGACGTTCTCGGCCTTGCCGGTTAGCGCTGCCGCGACAGCGCGGCATTGATCGACCTCGAACCCGGTATAGACCCCCTTGTCGTCGGGTTGGGCGAAGCCGGTCGTTCCGGTGTTGACCCCGCAGCGCAAGAGGCCGCCGGCCTTGATGTTTTCAATCGTTCCCGCCTGTACCGGTGTTGCAAGGATGGCAAAACTCATCGCCAAGGCCGTCCAACCGATCGCGTGCGCTGTCTTGGTCGTCATTCGAGGATTCCTCAGTTCAATATTGGGGGCGAGCCGGCCTATGCGCCCTAAGCCGAGAGCGCCTGTGCCAAGGTGGCGAACAGCGCTTCGAGGTCGCCCCACAGGTCGACCGGATCTTCAAGGCCGACGCTGATGCGCAGAACCGTGCCGGTCGCGGTCCAAGGCGTGACCGTTCGCTCAGCCGTGACCGACATCGGCGCGATCAAACTGCGGGTCCCGCCCCAGGACGCGCCGATGGCGAACAGGCGCATGGCGCTGAGCGCCGGATCGAGTGCCGATTCCAGGCCGGGCTTGAGCACGACGCTGAACACGCCGCTGGCGCCGCTGAAGTCGCGTTGCCACAGGTCATGGCCAGGGCACGACGGCAAAGCCGGATGCAGTACGCGCAGGCTTGCTGGCGATCCAACAAGACGCTTCGCGAACTCGGCGGCAACGGTCCCCATATGGGCCAGCCGTACGCCCATGGTTTCGAGCCCGCGGAGCACCATCGCGCAATCGTCCGGCGAGACACCGATGCCGAGCATCCGCATGATGTCTTTCACACGCCGATGCAGGGCGACGTCGGCCATGCTGATCGATCCCATCAGCAGGTCGGAATGGCCGCCGATGTATTTGGTGATCGCCTCGACCGAGAAATCGGCGCCATGGGCCAGCGGCTTGAACAGCAGCGGCGTCGCCCAGGTATTGTCGCAGCCGACCAGCGCACCGCCGGCGTGCGCCGCCGCGGCGATGGCCGCCACGTCCTGGATCTCCATGGTGGTCGAGCCCGGCGATTCGACCCAGACCAGTTTGGTGCGCTCATCGATCAGATCGATCGCCTTGCCGATCAACGGGTCGTAGACGCCGTGGTCGATGCCGCGCGGCTGCAGGAAGTTCTCGCAGAAGCCCCGGACCGGCGGATAGGCATTGTCGGGGATCAACACCCGGTCGCCGGGTGCCAGCGCCGCCAGCATGACGACGGTGATGGCGGCCTGGCCGGAGGGAACCAGCGCCGTGCGGACGCCGCCTTCGAGTGCCGTCAATTGCGCTTCGAGCGTCCTTGAGGTCGGCGTGCCGTGCAGGCCGTAGGTATAACCGTCGGGCCCGCGTTCTCTGCGCCGCGTGTAGGATTCCGCGTCCGGAAACACGATGGTCGAGGCGCGATAGGTCGGCACGGCAAAGCTGGCAAAGCCCTCGTGCGAAACGGCGGGATGATGAACGCAGCGGGATAGATCGCGCATGGAAGCTCCTCTGTCACCAAGGAGTCTGACGGCGCGAACCTAGAAAAACAAATGACCAGAGTGTAGGAGTCTATGCTTCAATCTTATGGACTGCGGCGATGAACTTCCGACAAGTCGAGACCTTCCGTGCCGTGATGATGACCGGCTCCGCCTCGCGCGCGGCCGACGTGCTGCAGATTACGCAGCCGGCCGTCAGCCGCTCGGTCGGCGAGTTGGAGCGGGCATTGGGCTTCGCGCTGTTCAACCGGATCAAGGGGCGGCTCGTGCCGACCGCCGAGGGGCAACTGTTCTATCGCGACGTCAGCAACAGCTTCAGCGGGCTCGATACGTTGCGCAGTGCCGCGGCACGGATCCGGGATTTCGGCTCCGGTGCCATCAAGATCGCCAGCCTGTCGGCGCTCGGCTCGACCCTGGTCCCGCGCGCCATCAAAACCTTCCGCGCGACCCATCCGGAGATCGCGATCACACTGCAGGTGCTGTCCTCATCGGCCGTGCGCAACCTGGTCGCCGGCGGCCAGTTCGATATCGGCCTTGCCGCCGACGAGGTCGATCTCTCCGGCGTCGACCATCAGGCGTTCGCCAGCGTCCGAGCTGTCTGCGCGATCCCGGCAGGACATCGGCTGGCACTGCAAGAGACGATCACGCCGCAGGAGCTGCATGAGGAACCCTTCATCGCGTTGGCACCGGAGGATTCCGCCCGGCGTCGCATGAACCTCGTCTTCGAGGCTGCCGGCTCGCGACCGAAAGTGGTGATCGAGACCCCGTCGTCCAGCACGATCTGTGCACTGGCGCTGGAGGGCGTCGGTGTCGGATTGGCCAACCCACTCGCGGCCGACGGCTTCGTCGAGCGCGGCCTGGTCCTGCGGCCGTTCGAGCCCGAGGTGCCGTTCAAGAGCCTGCTGCTCCTGCGGCCGGACATGCAGAAGTCGCTTATCGTCCGGGCGATGGTGCAAGCGTTGCTCGATGCTCGGTTTGGTCCACGCCCGGCTTGATGGGGCCGTCTGGTCAACCGGACGAGCAGACATTCCTACCGAAACCTCGACACCCGGCGATAGATGACGGCGAGCAGATAGATCGCGGCGCTCAAAGCCGAGATCCAGAAACTGGTCGGCCAGTCGGTATAGAAGGCGAGCGTCAGGCCGATCCAGGCGTCGAACAGCGCGAATGCGGCCGACAGGGCGATCCCCTTCAGCACGCTGGTCGTGACTTGCTGTGCCGCGGCGGCCGGGCAGACCATCAGGGTGAAGACCAGCAAGACGCCGACGATTTGCGCGCATTCGGCGGTCGCCAACGCCACGATCGCCAGAAACGCCATGGAATAGAAGCGCAGCGACAGACCCTTCGCCTCGGCCAGCTCGGGCTGGAGGCTGACGAACAACAGCGGCCGGGAAATCACGGCGAGCGCGAGAAGACAGAGCGTGCCGAGAACGAGCAGCGTCCATACCGTTTCAAGATCGACCGCAAGCACATTGCCGAACAGCAGGGCCGTGGCCTGGGTCGCATAGGCCGTGAAGAAATGCAGGAACAACAGGCCGAAGCCGAGCGAAAGCGACAAAACGAGACCGATGCCGACGTCGCGCGCCGCGAGACGCTCGCCCAGGAAGCCCATGATCAGGCCGGCGGCCAGCGTCATGCCGACCAAACCCCACAGCGGTGCGACACCGATCAGGACCGCGCCCGTGGCGCCCGTGAAACCGACATGCGAGAGCGCGTGGCCGGCGAAGGCCTGGCCGCGCAGTACCAGAAAATAGCCGACCGATCCGGCCAGGATCGCGACGATCGTCGCAGCGGCAAACGCGTTTTGCATGAAGTCATAGTCGAACATTGCCGGCATGTACTTTCAGCGTCGGGGGCGAGCGTTAGGCGCCCGCATGATGGCAGTTTGGAACTTCGGCGCTTCCCGACATGACGAAGATGCGGTCGTTGAGACGGATCACCTCCATCTCCGAGCCGTAAAGGCGCGACAGCACCGGTCCGGTAATGACTTCATCGACGGTTCCGAGTGCTGCCTGCCCGGCACCCAGATAGAGCACCCGGTCCAGCGAGCCCAGCAGGGGATTGAGTTCGTGCGCGCTGAACAGAACCGTGATGCCGAGCTCGACCTGCAGCGCCTTCGCAAGCTCGACCACCGTCTGCTGATGGCGCGGGTCTAGACTGATCAAGGGCTCGTCGAGCAACAGCAATCGGGGACGACCGACGAGCGATTGAGCCAGCAGCAAGCGCTGGCGCTCGCCGCCGGACAGGTCGGCCAGCGGTCGGCGCGCCAAGTCTCGCGCGCCGACCAGATCGAGCGCGCGGTCGACGTCACTGCGCCCCGCCTTCGTGAGGATCGGCAGCCCGAGGCGATGACCGGAAACGACGCCGGCGACGAAATCCCAGCCGCTCAGCCGCAGGCTACCCAGCGCCGCGCGGACCTGCGGCATATAGCCGACCGCTGGATTTCCGCGCGAGACCGGCTGACCCAACACCTGGATGCTGCCGGTGCGGGGCTGGATCAGGCCGAGCACGGCGCGCATCAAGCTGGTCTTCCCGGCGCCGTTCGGCCCCAGGACGCCGACGAACTCGGACGAACGAATGTCCAGGCTGACATCGTCGAGAATGACCCGTTGGCCCAGGACCAGTCGGACGTTTTGGAAGCTAAAGGCGCTCACTCGTGCGGTAGAGCCCGGTCGACGGCGTCGAGTTCGCTCAACATCCACTCCTGGTACTTCTTGCCGGCGGGCTCGGTCTCGGTCGCGCCGACTATGGCGACATGGGAGGCTTTGGCGATCTTTTCCATCCTTTGGGCGATGGGGTCGGATGCCTGGCTGTTATAGACCAGCAGCCGGACCTTGTGGGTCTTGAGGTCGCTTTCGAATGCGGCGACGTCCGAAGCGCTGGGCTCCGTGTTGTTCATCACCGACATCTGGAATGACATGTTCCGGACATTCATGCCGAGAGCGTCGAACATATAGCCGAACACGGGTTCTGTCGCCGTCGCCGGCGTGCCGTTGAGCCGTGCGCGCAGCGCCGCGATCTTCGCCTGGATCGGTTGGATCGATTCCTGGAAACGCGCCAGCCGCGCCTGATAATCGGCCTGATGGGCGCCGTCGATCGCGACGAGGTCGTCGGTCAGCGTCTGTGCAAAGGCGAGCATGGTCGCGGGATCGTACCAGATGTGCGGATTGTCGCCGGACTTCTTACCGATCAGGTCGGCGACCACGATCGTCTTGCGATCGCCGCTGCGGGCGGCAGCCAGTAGTTTCTCCATCCAGGGATCGTAGTCGATGCCGCTATAGACCACGAACTTGGCTGCCGAGATGTTCCGCGCAACCGAGGGGCTGGCCTCGAACAGATGCGGGTCTTCGTCGGGGTTGCTGAGGATGCTGCTGACCTTGACCGCCGTCCCGCCGATCTGCTGGGCGACGTCGCCGTAGAAGTTTTCCGCCGCCACGATATTGATCGCAGGGGCGGCTCGACCGAGCGCCGGCTGCAGCAGGCAGGCAGCCAGGGCGGCGAGCAAGATTGGTTTCTTCATTCGGATCTCCGTGCAACGGTTGGTCGATCATAAATGCAATGTTATAACATTGCCAAATGAAATCTGCTGCGGCATGATCCCGTCCGTCGGAGGCGTTTCGGAGATCGAAGCGTCAGGGGCGTCGTCGAACCGGCTTTCGAGCCCGGACGGTCGTTCCGATCCCAACTTGTTGCAGAAAATGTAATGTTATACTATTTCTTTTTCTCTGCTGCTTCGGCTGCAAGACACCCATGGTCGCCTCGATGCACGTCACGGAATCCCCCCAGGCGATAGGTCCGACCGCCGCCAAGCTGGCTGCGGCCGTCTCGCTATGCCGCCGGCGCGGCGTGCGACTGACGACCATGCGGCGGCGACTGCTGGACGTGCTGCTGCAGGCGGGGCGTCCGCTGGGCGCTTATCAACTGAAGCCTCTTCTGGAGGTTGCCCTGGGGCGGCGGCTCGCGCCGCCAACGGTCTATCGGGCCCTGCGCTTTCTGCTGGACCAGGGGCTCATCGCCCGGATCGAGAGCCGAAGCGCGTTCGTCCCTCGCGTCCATCCAGAAGATCCTCACACCGGAGCCTTCCTCGTCTGCGGGCGATGCGGCGACGCCACAGAGGTCGACAACCGTGCGCTCGACCGATTGATCGCCGGCGACGTCGCAGCGCTGGGCTTCCACGTCGATCGCGCCGTGGTCGAATTGGAGGGAACCTGTGGCCGGTGCCTGAGCGGGGGCGCGGATCCGCCCCATTGAACGATCGCTCCGCCAACCGGACCCGACCGATTGTCGGCTCCGCCGCGACGCGGGCTAACGCACGTCAAGCAAATCATCCCGTCGGCCTCAGCGGCGGATGATCCCGACATTACCCACAAGGAACGCCCGATGGATCGTAAGCGTCTGTCTTCTTTTTCCAGCTCGGTTCTATTGGCCGCCGTGCTCGGGTCACCGGCGATCGCCGCCGATGTGAACCAAAGTCCCCCTGGCGCCGACACCTCGGCAACGCCCGCTGTCGACGGCAGTACCTCTACCGCGACACAACCGCCCGCCGAGGAGATCACCGTTGTCGGCAAGCGCCTCAATCAGGCGCGCGACAGCATCGCACCCAGCATCGGTGCCTCGACCTACAGCTTCACCCCGCAAGCCATCGAGAACATACCCGGCGGCGAGAACAACCCGATCGACCAGATCACGCTGCAGGCGCCGGGCGTCGATCAGGACAATCTGGCCAATGGCGGGCTGCACGTCCGCAACGAGCATCTGAACGTGCAATACCGCATCAACGGCGTGATCCTGCCCGACGGCGTCAGCTTCTTCGGCGAAAGCATCAGCCCGAGGTTCGTCGGCAAGATGGATCTCGTGACCGGTGCCCTGCCGGCCGAATACGGGCTGCGTACCGCGGGGATCATCGATATCGACAGCAGGACCGACCAGTCCGAACCCGGCGGGACAATCGGCATTTACGGCGGCAGCTATGGGACCATCAATCCGAGCGTGGAATATGCCGGCTCGACCGATGGCTATAGCTATTTCGTCTCGGGCGACTATCTGCAGAGCAACCATGGCGTCGATGCCGTAACCCCGGCCTACAACCAGATCCACGACGACAATCTGCAGAGCCACGGCTTCGCCTATCTCGACAAGATTCTGAACGCGTCGAGCAAGATCAGCGTCATGGTCGGGAGCTTCAACAGCCAGTTCCAGATCCCGAACAATCCGGGCCAGACCCCGCTGACCGGCATCAGCGCCATCAACGGCACGCCGGTTTCGGCAATCAACTCCGCAGATCTGACCGAGCATCAGACCGAGACCAGCCAGTTCGGCGCCGTGTCCTACCTCCACTCCGCGGATGATCTGAACTATCAGATTTCCGTTTTCACCAAATACAGCACGCTGCATTACCATCCGGATGCGCTCGGCGATATCGCCTTCACCGGCATCGCCCAGGATGCGTTCCGCAGCAGCTTCGCCTCGGGCTTGCAGGCCGACGCCAGCTATCAGCTCGGCGCCGCTCATACCGTGCGGGCCGGTCTGCTCTGGACCGGAGAGCATGTCGCGGCCGATACCAATTCGAACGTGCTGGCCCAGACCGGGACGGATGCCTCGGGCAACCCGATCTTCGCGACGAACACCACGAATATCGTCAACGATTCCGAGAAGACCGGCTGGACCTACAGCCTCTACCTCCAGGACGAGTGGAAGCTGCTGCAGGATGTCACCGTCAACTACGGCGGCCGGTTCGACGTCGTCAACGGCTATACCCAAGGCAATCAAATCAGCCCTCGGCTCAACACGGTCTGGCAGGCGACGCCCTCGACCGTCGTGCATGCCGGCTACGCCAGCTACTTCACCCCGCCGCCGCTCGAGCTGGTCTCGACCGGCGCCGTCAGCCTGTTTGCCAATACCAGCGCCGCCCCGGCGGTGACCCAGAATTCGCCGATCAAGAACGAGCGCGCGCAATATCTGGATGCCGGCGTGATCCAGGACGTGCTGCCGAATTTGAAGGTGGGGATCGACGTCTATTACAAATATTCGCGCAACCTGCTTGATGAGGGCCAGTTCGGCTCGCCGGTCATCCTGACGCCGTTCAACTACCATGTCGGCTACAACAAAGGAGTGGAACTGACGACGTCCTATCAGCTTGGCAATTTCACCTACTACGGCAACCTGGCGATCGCGCAGCAGAAGGCGGAGGGCATCGATTCGGCCCAGTTCAGCTTTTCGCCCGACGACCTCGCCTATGCCGCGACGCACCTCATCAACACCGATCACAGCCAGCGTATGACGGCCTCCGCCGGTGTCGCCTATGCCCAGGACGGCACGAAATACAGCGCCGATATCGTGGCCGGCACCGGCCTGCGCTCCCAATCCCCGGGCGACAATATCAACGAGGGCACCGTGCCCTCCTATGAGCAGCTGAATCTCGGCGTTTCGCACCGGTTCGACCAGGTTCAAGGCGGCGCGCTGACGGTGAGCCTCAACCTGATCAATGCGCTCGATGAGACCTATCTGTTGCGCAGTCAGACCGGTATCGGCGAGTTCGCCAATCAGTACGGCCCGCGACGGACGATCTTCATGGGCATCAGCAAGGAGTTTTAAGCCGGTGGGGCCGAAAATTGCCTGCCCCGATAGTTCCGCCGATGCTGGGGGTTGGGAAGGGACGGCAATGGTTCGCAATCGGCGAATTATATTGGCGGTCGGCGCGGCCCTGCTGGCGCTGGCGATCCCGTTGCTGTGCTCCGGGCCAATGCGGGCTGCCGCACCGGGGGCTCGGATGCAGCGGATGTCGATCGGCGTCGGCTGTGATCAGATCGGGGCCCATGCAACCGGTGCGGTCGCCGCCTACGGCCTCGACCAGGCGGGGACGGCACCTCGTCGAGGGGCGATCGCCGGCGTTGGGGGACGCGACGGTTTCGATCGGCGGCAAAACGGCCTCTGGTCGCTCGTGACTACGGCCGCTGGGCCGGATCCATGCGCCGTGAACGATTAGTGCGACCTTCCGGATCTGCCCCAGGCTGCGGCTCCTGCGGCCGAGCACGCAGAAACCCCGCATCGTTCGGGCGATGGTTCAAGCGCCGCTCGACGCCCGGTTCGGTCCTGGCCCGCTTTGGAGGGGTCGGACGGGGATTTGACCGTAAAACTATAACCGCCATTGGCCGCATGAGCGTCTCCGAATACCGCGTGCCAATCGACCCGGTAGGTCCCCGCACCCAGCCGTGCCGGCATGGTTGCGATCAAGACCGTCGGGTCCGCTGGGTCGACGCCCAGGCGCGCGGGCCCCAGATACATGCCGTCATCCATGGTCAGCGTGACTGTCGAGCCTTCGGCGTGGACCCGGCCACCAAACGCCAGAAGCAGATGCTGCAATCCCAATGGGACGACCGCATTCGGTGCCGGTGCCGATTGCCTTAGGCCAGAGGATCCGGTTCGCGCGACCTGCACCCCGATGATCAGGACAATGACGATGCCTATGGGGGCCAAGCCGCTCAGCACCCAAGTTCGCAGAGCTCCGGCCGGGGTCATCATCTGGTCCCCGTCAAAGGGCCGCCGCCCAGCGCCGGTTCAACCGTCTCCGGCGTATCGTCTTCGACCGGCACGAGCAGCGCGCGCCGCGCTTCGATCCCCTGCCAGACCAGCAGCGCCGGCAGGCCCAGCGTCAGATCGCGTGCGCGCTTCAACAACGACAGGGCCAGCACGGTGTCCGGCCCCAGGCCGAACAGGCCGCCGAGCACGAGATACGCGCCTTCCTGCACCCCGACCGCGTTGGGCACCGCAAAGGCGACGCTGCGGATGGCATAAAGCAGGCTCTCGATCGCCAGCACGTCGGCGACATCGATCGAAACGCCCATGAGCCTGAGGGCAAACCAGGCCTGCAGGCCGCTGCCGATCCAGGACGCGAGGTGACTGCCCGTGCTGAGCCAGAGCCGGCCCGGTCGCTCGTAGATGGCCGAAATCGCCGCCTGGATATCGGCGATCTTCAATCCGGTCCGCGCCCAGTCACCCAGGATATGCCCGGCGATCCGATCGACGATCGACAGCCCGCGCCGCTGGGCCATCACGAAGGCGGCGGCGGCAAGCGACATGACCGCGAGCCCGCCGGCGACCGGCCAGGCGAGCGCGCTTTCCGGGTGGACCAGCAGCAGGAGGCCCAGCCCGATCGCGGTGAATATCAACTGCGCGAATAGCTCCAGCGTGACGTCGACCACGGTCGACGCCGCCGACAGGGTACTGGTGAGGCCGGCCAGGGTCGCCGCCCGTGCGCCCATGACGAAGCCGCCGAGCTGCGACAGCGGCAGGATCTCGGCCCCGGAATCCCGGATCAGGCGTGCCCAGAAGAAGGTGCCGAGCGGCAAGCGCTTGGGGGCCGCGACGATGATCCGCCAGGACAGGCCCATCAGCCCGATCAGCGCCAGTTGCGTGACGCACACGGCGGCGAACCCGCCCCAGCCGATCGAGGCGAGCGCGTTCCAGATGGCGCCGGCACCACGCGACACCACCAGAATGGTGATGACCGCGAGCCCGGCGATGAAGGTGACGACCGTCGTGCGCTTCATGCGCCGGCCCCCGGCGGCACCGGCTTCGTCAGCAGGCCCGGGCGCAGCCGGTTCCACAGGCGCAGACCCGAGAGCGCCGTGTCGGCGAGGCGCGGCATGAAACGCGGCTGCAGCAGGCCGGGATCGAACGCACCCATGCGCCGGGCATTCTCCCGGTAGCATTCCTCGACGAAGCCACGGAAGCTGAAGCCCTCCAAGAACATGCTGGCTTGTGTCGCCGAGAAATCCTGGCCGTCGTTCTGGTCCTGACCGCGGCGGACGGTGCCGATCAGACGGCCGATCGCGCGCCCGTAGAAGCGCAACGAGTTGGCGTTGCGCAGCAGCGACAGACCGCGCCCGCGCTGCGTCTCGCGCCAGGCCATCCAGTTGATGAAAAAGACGATGTGCCGGGTCTCTTCGAACATCAGCACGTCGAAGATGTCGAACATCGCCTCGGGCAGGAAGTTCGACTGGCGGGCGAACTTGAACGCGCCGAATCCAAGGAAGCTGTCCAGGCATTCGCCGAACCCGAAATCGATGAAGCCCGTCTCCAGGTCGGGCGTCAGCGGTTCCAGCGGCTGCTCCGGCGCTTCGATGCCATAGCGATCGATCATGACGGCCAGCAGCTTGGCGTGGCGCGCTTCCTCCAACCCTTGGAGCGCCACGGCCTCTCGCACCAGCGGGTCGGTGATGGTCTCGGTGAAGGCGGCGACGATGGCGCCGGCTCGCCGTTCGGTATGGCGGACCTCACGCCAGAACGGCACCGACCGCAGCCGGTCGAGCGCGTCCGGTTCCAGATCCGGCCAGGGCAGCAATGCCGGATCGAACTCGGTATAGCTGTCGATGAACTGCCGGCAGAACATCGTCTTGTGCGCGTCGGAACCGATTTTCATCGCGTTTCTCCGGCGTTGGTCGGGGGTGCCTTGGGGCGTCCCAGCAGCCGGCGCGCGATGCGGGCCAGGAACGGCACGGTGGTCGGTCGCAGCAACCGCCGGTCATAGCCCGCCATGCGGCGCTCGTTCTCGCCGAGGCAAAGCTCGATCAGCAGGCGCGGGCTGAGCTCGGCGCCGGTGACGGCGCTGCCGCCGGTCATGGCGAAATTGGCGTCCTGGACCTCGCCGTCGGCATCGATGCCGCGGGCGATGCCGATCCGCTCCCAGATCAGGAAGGCCCAGACGCCGAGCACGCGCGCCTCAAAGGCGATCCGACGCCACCAGCTGAGATTCCGGCGATGCCAGGCGACCCAGTTGGCGAAAAACAGGATGTGACGTGCTTCCTCCTGGATCACCGGTTCGAACGTCTCGACCAGCTCGGCCGGGAAAAACCCGGATTGCTTGGCCAAGGCGAACAGGCCGAAGGCGAAGAAGCTGTCGATGCATTCGCTATAGCCGGTGACGAGCCAGGCCCATTCGGAATTCTTGGGCGGCGGATAGTCCGGTTCGGGCGCCAGCTTGATGCCGTAGAAGGCGACGAGATGGCTGAGCACGACCTTGTGCCGCGCCTCTTCACCGCCGTTCATCTCGAGTGCTTCGCGCAACAACGGATCGTTTGCCTGCGCCGCGAAGGTCTTGACGCGGATCGAGGCGCGGCCTTCGGTCTGCACCGCGATATCCCAGATCGGCAGCGAGGTGATCCGGGCGAGTGCGGCCGCGTCGAGCTCTGGCCAGACCATGACGGCGGGCTTATAGGGATTGTGGGTCTCGAGCAGCATCCGGCCGAACAGTTGCAGATGCTCGGGCGAGCCGATCCGGATCGGCCCCGGCTCAGGCGCCGTCCAATGGCGCATCACATGATCGGCCGTTTCGATGGTCAGGGCATCGGGCATGAAGCTTCTTTCTGGTCTCTCGTGGACGGGCGGAACCTCCGCGGCAGCTGCGCGGCGGCTCGTCGGTTCGGAAGGCAGACGATCGAATGCGCAAGGCGCGGCCGATCTCGATCAGCACGCAATCGCGCGTCGGCCTTCGGGCAGAATGGGAGATTGCCGGTCGATCAGACCGGACGGATTTCGGGTTCAGCCGCAACGGCGGCGGCCGACCCCGGAAGCCAGAGCCTGGGTCTGGCTTTAAGCCACGACCGGCGGGCCGCGCGGACGTCCGTCGAGCGCGGTCCATTGCAGCACGGGGATATCGACAAAGGCCGCAACCTGGGCAAGGGCCGCGCCCGCAGGAACAGGGAGCAGGATTCCGTCCGGCGGTACGAAGCCGGCGGTCGCATGTAATGCCTGACAGATCGGGCATTGCGGCAGCTCTTGGCCCGGCGCCTTTTGCGGGGAACCATCAGAATTGGGGCCGCCATCCTGCTGGAGACAGAGCAGCCCATGGTCGCCGAACGCCGCGATGTAGCGAGCGTAGCTTTCGGTGTCCGCTCCGGCCGGAGCTGCGACAGCCGGGTGCAGGAGTGGAACCACGCTCTGCAACAGCAGCGCCAGCATACCGAGCATCGCGCCGAGCCGGGACGAACGAACGGCGCGGCCCCGCGGGCCGCGTCCAAACGATCGTTTCAACATCCGGCTGAGAAAAGGCAACGGCGGCTGCTTTCCCAAGTTTGGTGCGAGAGTGAGCATGACACGGCCCTATCGGCCCGTCATGCCGTTCATCTGTCGCAGGTCGGACTCCCCGCGCCTGAGGAGGCTGCCGGTCGTCGCTCAAGGCTTGACGGTGAAGCTGTCGCTGCGCGAGCGTGCCGGCGCGGCATCAGACCGCTCGGGTCTGCGAACGATCGTTGGACGCGGCACGCCTGAACGTCCGGTTACTTGCACCGGTCGCTCCGAGGCTGCCAGGCCGCAATCGGCCCATCCAAGACATCAGTTTGGTGTATCTGAACTCACCGGCAGTCATTGCGACGCCAATGCGGACAAAGTCTCGACACCGATTCTCATTTTATGCGTTACGTCTCAGGGGCTGTTGCCCCTGGGGCCGAATTCACCCCTGCATTTCAATGAGTTCTTCAGTTCAGGCCTTGGCCGTCGGCGGCACGACCTGGATCGCCTGCATCATGCCCATGTCCTCGTGGATCAGGTTGTGGCAGTGCAGGACGAAGGTGCCGGTATAGCTGACGAAGCGCGTGCGGAAGCGGATGCGGCCGAACGGCGGCAGTTCGACCGTGTCGAGCCAGGTACCGGGCGCCACATTGCCGCCGGACAGCATCTGGAATGGATTGATGTGAATGTGGAACGGGTGCGCGTCGGCGGTGTGGTTGTAGACCTCCCACTCCTCGACCGCACCCAGCGGGATCTGCCAGGGATCGGCGCAGGTGAACGGCTTCTGGTTGATGAACCATTTGATCGCCGGCGGCGCGCCGGCCAGGTCGAACTCCAGGCGGCGGCCGAAAGTCACCTCGCTGTCGGCGACGGGCTTCAGCAGCGCCGGCACCGGCAGCGCGCCGTCGTAGAGCGCCATGTCGTCCGGCGCGCCCTCGACCTTGAGATAGGCCAGGATCCCGGCCGGATCGCCGCCCGAGAGGGCATAGAGCCCGGGCTGGCCAGCCTTGATCAGCACGTCGGCCCGGTTGCCCGGCACCATGGGGATATCCCGCATCGCCGTCGTGTGCGGCAGCGGATTGCCGTCGAGGCACAGGACGGTGAAATCATGCCCGTCCAACCTCAGGTGCAGGATCTCCTGATGCGCGGCATTGACCATCCGCCAGCGCTGCACCTGGCCCGGCCGCAGAGTGACGACCGGCCGGACCTGGCCGTTGACATAGACCTGGTCGCCCACGGCGAGCACGTCGTAATTCTCGCACAGGCCGGCGTCGTTGAAGCGCTGGGTCTGGAACATCATCACGACCTCGGCGGCCGCCTTGATCTCAGGGATCTCGTCGACCGCGCCCTCGATGATGAGCGCGCCGGACATGCCGCTCGCCACCTGCAACGCGACCGACCCGTGGAAATGCGCGTGGTAGAAATAGGTGCCGGGCGGATGGTCGGCCGGGATGTCGTAGACATATTGCTGCGTCTCGCCCGGACGGACCATGACGAACATATTGTCGGCCGGACTGTTCGGCGACACGTGGACGCCGTGGACATGCATGTTGGTGACGTTGAAGCCGCGCGGCGCGTTCTCGCCCGGCACCGGCACCGCCGTGCAGAGATAGGCCAGCGGATCGAACGGCAGGCTGTTGGTCAGCGCCAGCCGCAGGGTTTCGCCGGCCTTGAGCCGCAAGCTATGGCCGACCGGGGCGCCGCCGTAGCTGCGCAGAGTGACGCGCTTATCGCCCAGATCATAGGTGCCGTAGCGCGCGTCGACCGAAGTGCGCAGCAGCCCGTCCGTCGCGCGCTCCTCCGGCGGTTGGACCAGGGCCGGACCGGGTGCGGTTTCGGCGGCGGCGGCGGAATGGCGCCGCACCAGCGGCGCACCGACGAGTGCTGCCGCGCCCAAGGCACCGGCACCGGCCAACAGCGTGCGGCGCTTGACACCCGTTGCTGCGCTCATCTCACGGCTCCTGGAAGGTGTCGGCGATATGGTCGGCGGTGCGCAGCGCCAGGGCCGCCGCCGTCAGCGACGGCGAGGCGCTGCCGGTCGTCAGGTAATTGCACGTGCCGACGACGAACAGATTGCGATGGTCGTGGCTGCGGCACAGCGGATCGACCACGGCCGTCCTGGCGTCCGTGCCCATGCGCACGGTGCCGGCAATGACCGCGTCGCCGGAACTGATGCCGTACCAGGTCGGGTTGGCCTTGCCGTGCAGGAACAGCTGCCAGTTCTGCTCGGTCGGCTCGACCAGCGGCTCGCCGGGCGTGACGATGCCCATCTGCTTGAAGATCTTGAGCTGGGTCTCCCAGGCGAAGCGGATGCCGCGGATCGTGTAGTCGTCCAGGCGGAAATTCACCTCCGGCCGCGGCAGGCCGAGCGGATCCTTGGCGATCTTGGCGAGCGTGATGCGGTTATCCGGGTTCGCCATCACCTCGATCGTGCTGTGCAGATGGACCTGGCGCGCGGTCAGGCCCTTGACCCTGTCGCGCAGCGCCGCCCCGGTCAGGCCGGCGCCGATCGCGGCCATGGCCTCGTTGATCGGTCCGACCGCCGGCGTGAAGCCGCCGTTGAGCGAGAACATCGCGACCGAGGCCATCTCCTTTCGGAATTCGCCGTCGCGCCAGGCGCCGATGCCGCCGGTGGCGCTCACGGGTCCGCGATAGGGATAGACCGGGCTGCTTTCCGGCGTGTAGCCCATGGTGTCGACATTGCCGAAGCCCATGAGGTTGCGCCCGACCTGGTCGGAACTGTTCGACAGGCCCGCCGCCGGCACGCCGAATTTGCCGCCGGACAGCAGCATAAGCCGCGGCGTCTCGACCGCATGCGCCGCCAGCACATAGATCTTGGCGCGCGCGACGCCGACCGGTCCGGACGGGTCCTGGTCGAAGTTGCGGTAATAGACGGCGGCGATCTTCTGGTCCGCGTCGAGCGCGACCTGCACCGCAACCCGGTTCGACAGCACCCGGGTGCCCAGTTGCTCGGCCTTGGTCACATGGACGCTGGCGTCGTATTTGGCGCCGATGGGACAGATCGGCAGGCAGCTCGAATTGCCGCAGCATTGCGGCCGGTCGTCATGCGGCACCGAATTGCGCGCATGGGGCAGGGGCTGGGTGTCGAGGCCGAGCGCCTGCATGGCCCCGCGGCCGACCTCGATGTCGAGGAACGAGCGCGGCACGACCGGCATCGGATAGGGCGTTTCGCGTGGCGGCGCGATGCAGGCGGCGTCGCCGGCGACGCCCCAGGCCTGCTCGACCCGATAATAATAGGGCTGCAGCGTCTCGTAGCTGATCGGCCAATCCTCGCCGTGGCCGTATTTGGTCCGGGTCCGGAAGTCGTTCGGGTACATGCGCTCGGCATGGCCGGTCCAGTGCCAGGACGTGCCGCCGACCAGGCGCATGAAGAAGCCCTTGAAGCCGATCTGCTTCCTGGGATCGTCCGAGGTGTGATCCGGCTGGACGTAGTAGGACCAAGGGTCGTCGTCGTCCGGCACCGGCGCCCAGGGCATCATCTGATAGGGCGCATTCGGCAGCTTGGTCGGGTTGCGCTTGAACCGGTCGATCGCCTCCACCCGATCGACGCGCGCGCCGGCGTCGAGCACGACGACGTTCAGGCCACGCTGCGACAGGGTCCAGGCCATCAGGCTGCCGACGACGCCGGAGCCGACGATGACGACGTCGGCCACGGTCTCCTCCTGCGGCACCACATCGGTCGGCAGGTCGGTCATCGGCCGGATCATACCGGCGCATCCTGCCAATAGCCGAAGGCACCGCCGCAGGCGGCCGACGGCTTGGTGAAGCTGCACGCCCGCCAGGTCAGCGCCTCGTCATAGGCGAAGACCCAGGTGACCGGCGCATGCGGCGCCCTGGGATCGACGGCGCCATGCAGGTCGCCGCACAGGTGGCGCACGATCGGATGGTCGAACAGCTTCGGATCGATCGTGACCGCGCCGCTGTACCAGGCGCTCAGCACCGCCTGGGCCGCGGCCGCGAGGCCGGTCCGCTTCAGCATCAGGTCGAGTTGGGCCTCAGGCGTTTCCGGCACCAGCACCGTCAGGCGCCGCAGCTGCTCGCCGCCCTTGACCGACAGGATCGACCAGATCGTTTCCGCCATCTGGCTGTAGCTCTTGTCGAGCATGATGCCGCTCAGCAGGGACGAGGTCCTGAGGAACGCGTCGATCGGCGCGGGTTCGGCGCCGAGCGCCAGGGCAGGGCCCGGCAGAGCGGAAACACCGGCCAGCACCGCCATGCCTCTGACCACCGCCCGTCGGCTGGTCAGGATCGGGGCCGGGCCCCAAGGTTCTTCGGACATACGGATCCCCTGCTCCGGCACCCCATGCCCCCCGGCACGGACGCCCTTCTGTCTCAACTTCTAAGAGAAAATCTCCGGCGCTTCAACGACACAATTTCGCCCGCCACGCTTGGCGGCATAGAGCGCCTTATCCGCGAACTCGATCAGATCGGTCGCAGGGCGCCGGTGATCCGGCACGGCCGTGGCGAGCCCGATGCTGATGGTCAGACGGCCGGTGGCCGGCGCGAACTCGTGCGCGATCCCGGCCTCGGCAACCGCGACGCGCACGCGTTCCGCCAGGACCAGCGCGCCGCTCCGCCCCGTATCGGGCATGATGCAGGCGAACTCCTCGCCGCCGTAGCGCGCGACATAGTCGGCGGTGCGGCCGAGTTTGCCCCGGATCAAGCCCGCGACCTTGCGCAGGCAGGCATCGCCGGCCGGATGGCCATAATTGTCGTTGTAGCATTTGAAATGGTCGATATCGATCAGCAGCAGCGACAGCGCCATGCCGGAATGGCCGCCGCGGCGCCATTCGCGATCGAGCGTTTCGTCGAAACCGCGCCGGTTCGGAATGCCGCTCAGCCCGTCGGTCAGCGCCAGCTGCGCCAGCGTGTCGCGATGCCGCTTCAGCTCCAGGTGATTGCGCGCCCGGATGCGCGCGATGTCGAAATTGACCGGCTTCGCCCAATAGTCGGCGGCACCCATTTCGAGCCCGGTCTTCTCGTCGGCCTGCTGGTCCTTGCCGGTCAGGAACACCACGGGCGTGAGGTTGAGCCGCTCGTCCTCTTTGAGGCGGCGCAGCACTTCGTAGCCGGTCATGCCCGGCATCATCACATCGAGGATGATGAGGTCCGGCAGATCGAGCGACGCGATGCGCAGCGCATCCTCGCCGTTGGTCGCGAACAGCACGCGATAGCGGTCGCGGAACGCCTGGCGCAGCATCTTGAGGCTGAACGGCTCGTCGTCGACGATCAGGATGGTCTGCAATTCAGCCATGGAGCGTCTCGTCGGAGACGGCGAGCATGCCGCGCACCAGAACGGCCGCATGGCGATAGTCGAGCCCGTCGATCGCCTGGGCGATCGTTGCGAGCGTGCGTTCATCCCCGCCGCTCTCGAAGCGCATGAAGGCCTGGAAGCTCGTCTCCGCTTCGAAATCCTGCCGCTCGAGCAGCAGGGCGATCTGGCCCAGGGCGGCCCGCCGGTCGGGCCAGGGGAAATCGCCCGGCGCTTCCGGACGCACTGCTGCAGGCTCAACCTCGACTGTAGCGCCGAGGTCGGCGATGCGGTCGCAGGCCTCCTGCAGGCTGCTCTGGACCTGGCGGAACAACCGATCGACCCCCGCGGTCTCGCCGCGCGCCAGACTGTGCTCCAAGTTCCGTGCCGCGTCGGCGACGACGGTGGCGGAAACCGAAGTCGCCATGCCGACCAGGCTGTGGGCGGCCAATTCCGCATCCTTCAGATCCTGGCTGGAGGCGAGGCCTCGGCCGAGCGCCTGCTTCAGCTGCGCCTCGGCCGCGAGCGCCCATTTCGGGAAATCGCCCAGCATCCGGCGAAACAGGATCGGATCGCCGCCGACATGGGCGATGCCGGCGGCCAGATCGAAGCCGGGCATTCGGTCCGGCAGCGCATCGGCGGCGGTGGGTGCGCTGTCCTCGACGATGGGTGCCGGGACCGCGGCCGTGCCGCGCGGCCGCAGCCATTGCCGCACGGTCGACCACAGCCGCGTCACGTTGATCGGCTTGGCGATATGATCGTCCATGCCGGCTTCGAGGCAGGCGACGCGCTGCTCGTCCATGGTGTGGGCGGTCATCGCGATGATCGGCAGCTGCTCAGCGCGATAGGTGGCGCGGATGAGCCGGGTCGCCTGGAACCCGTCCATCTCCGGCATCTGGACGTCCATCAGCACGGCATCGTAATGGCCGGGCTCGGCGCCCAGTACCCGGTCGACCGCCTCGCGTCCGCCGGCGGCCACCTCGACCACGACGCCCTGCTGCTTCAGAAACACCGTCGCAATTTCGCGGTTGAACGGCTGGTCGTCGACCAGCAGCACGCGCCGGCCGCGCAGCTCGTGCCATTCGTCGGTCGGTGCCGGCGGCCGCTCGGGCGCGGGAGCAGACTGTCCGTTCAACAGCTTGACGATGCCGTCGAACAGCGCGTCGGTCCGCACCGGCTTCTCGATCGTGGCGGCGAAGATGGGTGCCACGGTTGCGGCATGGGCGACCAGCCCGATGATCGGCGGCCGGCGCGGCGCCGCGGCCCGCGTGATTTCCTCGGCAGCTTCGACCCAGCCGGGGTCGACCAGGCTTTCGTCGAGGATGGCCAGATCGAACGGCGGCACGGCGCGCGACCATTCCTCGATCGCCTGCCGGCCGGTCGTCGCAAGGGTGCATTGGAACGCGAGCTTCAGCAGCCGGTCATGGATGCTGGCGCGCGACAGCGGATCGGGGTCGGCGAGCAGGATATGCGGGTGACCGATGTCGTCCGGCACGAGGAAGTCGCACGGCAGCCGTTCGATATCGCAGCCGAATTCCAGCTGGAAGCTGAAGGTGCTGCCCCCGCCGGGCGTACTCACCACCCCGATCTCGCCGCCCATCAGCCCGACCAGATGCTTGCTGATCGCAAGGCCGAGTCCGGTGCCGCCGAACCGGCGCGTGATCGAGGCATCGGCCTGGTGGAATTTGCCGAACAGGCCCTTCAACTGCTCCTCGGTCATGCCGATGCCGGTATCGCGCACGGAGAAGCACAGGGTCACGCTGGTGCTGGAATCCCCGGCAATGGCGACCGTGAGTACCACACCGCCCGTCTCGGTGAATTTGATCGCGTTGCCGGCGAGATTGACCAGGATCTGCACGAGCCGCAGCCGGTCGCCCAGCAGCGCGCGCGGCATCTGGTCCGGCATCACGATCTCGAACTCGATGCCCTTGGTCCGCGCGCCGGCGCCCAGAATGTCGGTGACGGTCTCCATCACCTCGCGCAGGTCGAACGGGCTCCGGTCGAGCGCGAATTGCCCGGCCTCGATCTTGGAGAAATCGAGGATGTCGTCGATCACGCGCAACAGATGCTCGGCGGAGCGCAGGATCTTGTCGATGTAATCGGTCTGGATGCGATTGAGCTGCGTCGGCTGCACGAGGGTCGCGAAGCCGATGATGCCGTTGAGCGGTGTGCGGATCTCGTGGCTCATGTTGGCCAGGAACTCGCCCTTGGCCCGGTTCGCCTGCTCCGCCTCTTCGCGCGCGGCGTCGAGCGCGCGTTCCGCCTGGTCACGGGCCGTGACGAACACCTCGAACGCATGGCCCATGTCGGCGATCTCGTCCGCCCCGCCGGTCGGGATCGCAACGGGCGTGCCGTCGACCCGGGCGCTCATGGCGCCGTTGAGCTCGTTGAGGCGGCGGACGATCGAGCGGCCGATATAGCTTACCACCAGCACGGTGATGACGACCGCGATCGCCAGCAACAGGATCACGGCGATGATGGTGGCGCGCGCGATTTCCTCGTGCCGGCGCGTCGCTTCCTGGGCGGACCGTTTGAGGTCCAGATAATAGTTGACCGTGCCGCTGGTCAATTTCTGGGCCAGCACCCGGGTCTGGCGCGCCGCGGCCAGCGCCGCCCGCTGTGCCTGCAGCGACGGTAGGCGCGTCTCGAACACCTGGTGGACGACACGGTCGATGTCGGCGGCGGTCGTCGCCATGGTGCCAGCCGAGCCTGCGATCTGGCGGATCTTCTGTATCTGGGCGTCGGCCGCGGCGCGCAATGCCGCGATCTGGCCCGGCTGCTCGGAATCGAAGGCAGAGGACGCACTGCCGAGTGCTGCCCAGCCCGCGGCGCTGAACGCGTCGATCTCGTCGTCGCCCGGCCGTGCCGCCGCCTGGATCGCGCCGACGGCATCGCTGAGGCGCGCCAGTTCCGCCAGCTGGGCGAGCCGGTCGGTCTTGTACTGCCGCTCCACCACCAGAAGCTGGCGCAGCCGCGTCAGGCTGTCGAGATAGGGCTTCTGCCACTTGTCGGCGGCGGCGAGCGCAGGTTCGTCGGCGCCGTCGAGCGCCGCCCGCGCCGCCTGGAAGATCTCGACCAGATCGGAATTGGCCGGCGTGTCCTCGGAATAGCTGCGATTGACGCCGAGCATCTCCTCGAACGCCTCGGTGGCCATGACCTCGGCATCGCGCGTGAGCTCGGCCGCCGTCATTGCCCGGCCGAAATTCTTGCCCGACAGATCCTCGAAGCCCCAGTACTGCTCCAAGAGCGCATAGACGACGATCCCGGTCGAGACCAGATAGACGCCGAACACGGCCAACAACGCCACGATCAGCCGGAAGCCGACACCGCGCCGCCGGCGCCCGCGGGCGGCCATGTCGGCGGTCAGCGTTTCGCCCGGCATGGAGTTACTGGAACGGCGGGGCATAGAGCAGCCCGCCGGCCGACCAAAGGCGGTTCAGGCCGCGCTCGACCCCGATCGGCGTGCCCGGCCCGAAATAGCGGTCGTAGATCTCACCATAATTGCCGACCGCCTTGATCGCGCGATGGGCCCAGTCCCGGTCGAGCCCGAGCCCCTCACCGATCTTGCCAGTGCGGCCCAACAGATTGTCGACCTCGCCACCCTGGTCGCCGTTCGGGGTCGAATCGATATTGTCGCGCGTGATGCCCTTGTCCTCGGCCAGGATCAGCGCATCGACGACCGAGCGCACGATGCGCGCCCATTGCAGATCGTCGTCGCGCACCATGGGGCCGATCGGCTCGCGCGAGACCACGTCGGGCAGGATGACATATTGCGCCGGATCGTCGGCCCGGTTCGCCCGGTTGGTCGCGAGATTCATGCGATCGGCGGTGTAGGCGTCGCAACCGCCGCGGAAGAAGCTGTCGCCGTTCGCCTCGATCACCTTGGCGTCAAGCTGTCGGCGCCGGATGATGTTTTCCAGATTGCGCTCGGTCGAGGTATTGGCCGTGACGCAGATGGTCTTGCCCTTGAGATCGTCGAGCGTGCGGATGCCGGACTGGGCCCGGACCATGAAGCCCTGGCCGTCGAACAGATAGATCGCCGGGAACAGAATCTTGTAGTCGGCCTCGCGTCCAAGCGTCCAGGTCGAGCTGTACATGACCACGTCGGCCTTGCTGTCGACCAGCGAGGTAAAGCGCGTGGTCGACCCGACCTCGACATACTGCACGAAGTCGGGATTGCCGAGCACGGCTGCGGCGACGGCCCGGCAGAATTCAACATAGAAGCCTTCCCAAACGCCGGCCGCGTTGATGGCGCTGCGGCCGACGTCGTCCGGGTATACGGCGCAGCGCAGATCCTTGTTCGCCCTTACCCGTTCCAGCGTGGTGGCGGGTTCCGCGGCACGAACCGGTGCGCCCGGCAGCACGAGCAGGCCGAATGCCAGTAGAGCTGAAAACATCGGCATGGGCACCGGCCGCATGGTCCGATCCCTAAGCCACCACGTCAAAATCCGCCCCACTCGAAAGTTCTGTATCATCCGGATGCCGCCTTGCGTCCCGCCCAGCTAAAATCGCAAGGGTTTACCATTAGATTTCACAACTTGGTAAATCCACTGCTAACGGTCCTCTACCGGATGGTGCGGTCCGGTCTCGATCGCCTGTGATTGATCGGGATTGATGGAGGCCGCTCGACCCTACGACCCGCCCGAACTCCGCATCGCCTCCAACCGCACCGCGACGCTGGTCTGCAGCTGGGCGATCTGGGACCGGAGCTGTGCATGGCGGGGATCGGTCTCGGGCGTTGCCAGCAGCTCCGCCCGAAGTGCCGCCAGCGCATTCAGATGCTCGACCTCCGGCGGGATATAGCCGGCGTTCTTCAGCATCTTGAAGGCGAGTCGGAATTCCTCGGGCGTCTCTTCCATTCCGTCGGAGGATCCGAGCGGCTTGCCCCAGCTCTTCGCGCGCTTCAACTCGCCATTCTCCAGGCTTTCCTGCAGCGATTTGGCGATTTGTTCGTCGAGAGAGAGCATGGCGGCCTCGGGTTGGGATCGGGGACGGCCAAGCCTAGCATGCCTTGCGAGGCTCTCAATCTCGAATTGAGGCGCTAGCCTTGGAACGCCGGTCCGCCGGGGCGGATCCGCATGCCCGGGGCCAGCCGTTGCCAGGGTAGGTCGGCGGGATCGGCCTGCATGGGCCCAGGCGCCTTCGCGACCAGGATTGCCGACGCGATCGGGGCAAAGTCGGCCCGGAAATGCACCGAGCTCTTGTTGACCAGGATCTTCATGGCCTCGGGCTCGATGCCGCCGGTGCGGAACAGGTTGCGGTCGAGCATCTGCGCCTTGTGCGTGCTGACGACGATGCGCACGCCGCCGATCCTGACGCCGGCGGTCGGGCCGAGATTGACCCTGGTGCCGGTCATCATCGGGCCTTCGAGCGTGCAGCGGCCGTCCGACAGGTGCTCGACCGTGAATTCGCCCTCGAACGGGCTGTCGCCGGGCGTGCCCGACTGGCCGCCGAGCGTCAGGCGGATGCTGCTGCCGATGCCGGCGGCATGGGCTGCCGCCGCGGCCGCGGGATCGCACAACAGTCCCAGCGCTGCCTGTTGCGCGTCGTGGCGCACCAATGCTTTCAGCATGCCCGTGGTGTTGGAATCGCCGCCGGCGCCCGGATTGTCCTGGGTGTCGGCAATCACCACCGGCCTGGTCGCGGTGGCGGCGAGGCGGATCGCTTCGGCGACCGCGTCGTCGGGCTCGAGGAACGGCACCGCCCAGTCGGGCTCGGCCGCGACGAACTGCTCGTAGAGCGCATCGACCGCGGCACTGGCGGCGGTGGCGCTGCGGCCATAGCCCCAGAGCACCGGCCCGCATTCGGGGAAATCCGCGGCCGGGAAGCCCGGTGCGAACGACAGCGAGACCATTTCACCTCGTTCCAAACCCGTGAGCGCGGCATAGGCGGAGCGGGCCGGCTCCAGCAGCGTGCACATGCCGTTGATCGGAATCAGGAACGGCAGCCGTCTGGCCGCGCGGTGGAAGGCTCGTCCGGCCGCGATGAGGTCCTCTAGGAATGCCGCCGCCAGCCGGCCGGTTTCGGCCATGTCGACATGCGGGTAGGTGCGGTAGGCGACCAGGCCGTCGGCGCTGGCCAGCATGCGCTCGGTCACATTGGCATGCAGATCGAGCGAGGCCACGATCGGCACGCCCGCGCCGACGATCGCGCGCAAATCCGCCAGCAGCGCGCCCTCGCCGTCATCCTCATGTTCGCAGACCATGGCGCCATGGAGATCGAGATAGATCGCGTCGAACGTCCCGGCGTGGCGGGCGGCGGCCAGGATCTCGCCGGCGATGCGTTCGTAGGCGTCGCGGGTCACATGGGCGGACGGGCTGGCCCCGGCCCAGATGACCGGAACCAGCGCGTGTCCGGCGGCTTCGGCCGCCAGGATGAACCCGCCGGCCGGCACGTTGACGTCGCGCAGCGCCAGCAGCTCGGCACCGCGGACCATCGGCGGAAAGCCGCCGCCGCGGACGAAATCCTCGTATCGCGCCTTGGAGGGGGCGAAGGTGTTGGTCTCGTGCTGAAAACCGGCGATCAGGATCTTCACGGGGGGCCCGGACCTTTCGTTCAACCGGCTTGGCGCGGCCGGCTCATCTGGGGAAAGCAGATCGAAGCGACGGCACCGCTGATGCCGCAGATCAGGGTGCCGCGGATGACGCCATGGGGCAGATGCACCGCATCGGCGATCCAACGCAGGGTCACCATGCAGGTGGCCATGACCAGCGTCCAATAGATCCAGCGCAAGACCGCTTGCGCGCGGGCCGATCGCTCCATCGAAGCGGTCTCCAAATGTGCGGCGGGGTAGTTGACCGTCGAGCATGAGCGTGCCCGGTAGGGGGGTCAAGGGCGCGGGCCGCCATGCGATCGTAGCCGTAATCCGCGATATCCCGCCGACTCACGCTTCATGGCGCCGGAAAATATTTTTCCTGAGGCGGGCCGCCGCGTCGCGGGTTTCGGTGACATTTGTGCGTGAAACAGATCTTGACGAGAGTCATGGTCCAAGCGCTAAATCTAGCCAGTCGAGGTTCTCCCGATCGCAAGATCTGGGGCTAAGAGGGAAGCCGGTGCATCGCCGCTAGGTCGATAAGGCCGGCGCTGCCCCCGCAACTGTAAGCGGCGAGCGGCTGTCGAAAAGCGTCACTGGCGCCGGGGGGCGTCGGGAAGGCCAGACAGCCGCCGCGACCCGCGAGCCAGGAGACCTGCCGCGACTGAAGACGACGTCCGCGGGCGGGGTGCCCGATGGTCGCAGGCCTATCCCCAAAGGATGGTGCCGCGCCCGATTCGAAGCCCCCGCCGTATCAAGAAAAATGGGGTCTACGATGTCAGCGCTGGCTTTTGATTTCGACAGAGACGGAAATCTCGTGCCCCTCGACGGCGCACAGCAGCCGACACCGAAGCCCAGACAGCCGACCCAGCCGACAGCCCAACAAGCGGCGCCCGCACCGGAACCGGTCGCGGCCGAACCCGTGCGCCATGCACCGATGGGCGGCCCGCTGTTCCAGCAGCCGAAGCCGGCCGATCTGGTGCTGGACCGTGAGCGCGATGCGCTTCTGACCAATTTCGGCAAGGCGACCCTGCAGGATCGCTATCTGCTGCCGGGCGAGAGCTACCAGGACATGTTCGCCCGCGTCGCCTGCGCCTTCGCCGACGACGTGCGCCATGCCCAGCGGCTCTACGACGCGATTTCCAAGCTCTGGTTCATGCCGGCGACGCCGATCCTGTCGAACGGCGGCACCACGCGCGGCCTGCCGATCTCGTGCTTCCTGAACTCGGTCTCGGATTCGCTCGACGGCATCGTCGGCACCTGGAACGAGAATGTGGCGCTCGCGTCGAACGGCGGCGGCATCGGCACCTATTGGGGCCGGGTCCGCTCGATCGGCGAGGCGGTCAAGGGCGCCGGCGAGACCTCGGGCATCATCCCGTTCATCCATGTCATGGACGGGTTGACGCTCGCGATCAGCCAGGGCTCGCTGCGCCGCGGCTCGGCCGCGGTCTATCTCGACATCCATCATCCGGAAATCGAGGAATTCCTCGAGATCCGCAAGGCGTCCGGCGATTTCAACCGCAAGGGCCTGAACCTGCATCACGGCATCAACATCACCGACGAGTTCATGGCGGCAGTGCGCGACGGCACCATGTTCGGGCTCCGCAGCCCGAAGACCGACCAGGTGCTGCGCGAGGTCGATGCAAGGCAGCTGTGGCAGCGCATCCTGGAGACGCGGCTGCAGACCGGCGAGCCCTATCTGCTCTATATCGACACGGTCAACCGCGCCCTGCCGAAGCATCAGCGCGAGCTCGGCCTCAAGGTCACGACCTCGAACCTGTGCAGCGAGATCACGCTCGCGACCGGTATGGACCATCGCGACGAGGAACGCACGGCGGTCTGCTGCCTGGCGTCCATGAATGTCGAGACCTGGGACGAGTGGCAGGACGAGCCCGGCCTGATCGAGGATGTGATGCGCTTCCTCGACAATGTGCTGACCCATTTCATCACGGTGGCGCCCGACAGCATGGCGCGGGCGAAATATTCGGCGATGCGCGAGCGCTCGGTCGGTCTGGGCGTCATGGGCTTCCATTCTCTGCTGCAGCAGCGCGGCATTCCGTTCGAAAGCGCGCTGGCGAAGTCTTGGAACCTGCGCATCTTCAAGAAGATCCGGCGCGAGGCCGATGCGGCCTCGGTCGAGCTGGCGGCCGAGCGCGGTGCCTGCCCCGATGCGGCCGAGCGCGGCATGCAGGCGCGGTTCAGCCACAAGCTGGCGATCGCGCCGACCGCGTCGATCAGCATCATCTGCGGCGGTACCAGCGCCTGCATCGAGCCGATCCCGGCCAATGTCTATAACCACAAGACGCTGTCGGGCGCGTTCGTCGTGCGCAATCCGTACCTGACCAAGCTCTTGGCCGAAAAGGACAAGGACACGGCCGAGGTCTGGCAGTCGATCGTCGAGCAGGAAGGCTCGGTCCAGCATCTGGAGTTCCTCTCCGACGACGAGAAGTCGATCTTCCGCACGGCGTTCGAGATCGACCCGCGCTGGATCATCGAGTTCGCCGCCGACCGCGCGCCGTTCATCTGCCAGAGCCAGTCGGTCAATCTCTACCTGCCGGCCGACATCGATAAGTGGGACCTGCATATGCTGCATTGGTCGGCCTGGAAGCGCGGGATCAAGAGCCTGTACTATTGCCGCTCCAAGTCCCTGAGCCGCGCCGGTTTCGCCGGCAGCCAGGCCAAGGCAGAACGGGCCGAAGCCGCGGCGCCGGTCGAACGCCGCGATTATGAGGAGTGCTTGGCATGTCAGTAGCCGGCCTCTCGCTCATCGACCCACGCACGCTGATCGGCACCGGCAAGGTCGGGTTGCTGACGTCGACCGGCACCTATGACGTCAACCGCTATCCCTGGGCTTACGAATTCTGGAAGCGCCAGCAGCAGACCCATTGGATGGGCGAGGAAGTGCCGCTCGGCTCCGACATCCGCGACTGGACGTCGGACCGGGTGACGCAATCCGAGCGCAACCTCTTGACCCAGATCTTCCGCTTCTTCACCCAGTCGGACGTCGAGGTCGGCGACAATTACCTGAAGCGCTACATCCCGCTGTTCCAGCCCTTGGAACTGCAGATGATGATGGCCGCCTTCTCCAACATGGAGACGGTGCATATCGACGCCTATGCGCTGTTGCTGAAGACCTTGGGCATGCCCCAGGCCGAGTTCGAGGCCTTCCGCGACTATGACGAGATGCGGGCCAAGGCCGACTATATGCACACGTTCGGCGTGGGCACGGTCGGCGATGTCGCGCGCACGCTCGCCATGTTCGGCTCGTTCACCGAGGGCATGTCGCTGTTCGCCAGCTTCGCCATGCTGTTGAACTTCCCGCGCCACAACAAGATGAACGGCATGGGCCAGATCGTCAGCTGGTCGGTACGCGACGAGAGCCTGCATTGCGAGGGCATCACGCGCCTCTATCATGAATGGAACCGCGAGACCGGCGCCGTCACGGCGTCCGTGCGCGACGACATCATCGATGTGGCCAAGACCATGGTGGGCTTGGAAGAACGCTTCGTCGAGCTCGCGTTCAACCTCGGCGAAATCCAGGGCATGACCCCGGACGCGATCAAGCAATATGTCCGCTACATCGCCGACTGGCGCCTCACGCAGCTGAAGCTTTCGCCGGTGTTCGGCTATTTCGCGGTCGAGGAAAGCGGCTATCGCCAGATCAAGCCGCATCCGCTGCCGTGGCTGGTCGAGATCCTGAACGGCGTCGAGCACGCAAATTTCTTCGAACAGCGCGCGACCGAATATTCCAAGGGGGCGACCAGCGGTAGCTGGGACGGTGCCGACGGCGTCTGGGCGATGTTCGACCGGGCCAAGCAGTCGGCCGCCTGATGGCGGAAAGACGGCACGTCCTGCATATCTGCACGACCTGCCGTCCGCCCGGAACCGACCCGGACGCGCCGCGCGACGGCACCAGGCTCTATGCCTTGGTCGAAGCGCTCTATCGCGATTGGCCGGGGCGGGCCCAGGTGGTGCTCAACCCGGTCGAATGCATGAGCGGCTGCGACCGAGCCTGCACGGTGGCGCTCTCCGGCCCCGACAAGCCCAGCTACATGTTCGGCGACAAGCGGCCGGACGCCGAGATCGCCGCGGCGGCGCTGGAGATGGCCCTGCAATATCGGGCAAGCGACAGCGGTCTGCTGCCGCGCAAGGAACGGCCGGAACCGTTCCGCAAGGGCATCCTGGCGCAGATCCCGGCGTTGCCGATCGTCTGAATGTCGGCCGGCCGATGGACCTTCTGCCCGGCCGGGTGTTGACTGAGACATGATGGATGCGACCGAGATCGCCCGGCGTCTCTCCCGGCTGCGCAAGCTCGCCTGGCTGCTCGATGCGGCGTTGCGTCTGCCGGGGACGCGCTTCCGGTTCGGGTTGAACAGCCTGATCGGCCTGCCGCCGGAGGTGGGCGATGTGCTGCTGGCCGTCTTGTCGCTTTATTTCGTGATCGAGGCAATGCGGCTCCGGGTACCGAAACGGCTCCTGGGCCGCATGCTGGTCAATATCGCGGTCGAGTTCGGGTTGGGCGCGGTGCCGGTGCTGGGCGACCTGCTCGACATGGTCTGGAAGGCGAACCTGCGCAACGTGGCTTTGCTGGAGCGACATTTCGCCGACCCCTGAATCCGGTGGCGACGGGTTGGCAGGCACGCCGATTGGGTGCCATCATCCGCGCCAACGAACAACCGAACGGATGACGATCATGGCCACCAACCGCATTCACCGCATCGCCGTCATCCCAGGCGACGGCATCGGCAAGGAAACCGTGCCCGAGGGCGTGCGGGTGCTGGAGGCGGCGGCCAAGAAATTCGGGTTCGAACTGCGCGCGGACGAGTTCGATTTCGCCAGCTGCGACTATTATCTGAAGCATGGGCAGATGATGCCCGACGATTGGAAGGCGCAGGTCGGCGGCCATGACGCGCTGTTCTTCGGCGCCGTCGGCTGGCCCCAGACCGTGCCGGACCATGTCTCGCTCTGGGGCTCGCTGCTGCTGTTCCGGCGCGAGTTCAATCAATATATCAACCTGCGCCCCGTGCGCCTGATGCCGGGCGTCGCGTGCCCGCTGGTCGGCCGCAAGCCGGGCGACATCGATTTCTGGGTGGTGCGCGAGAATACCGAGGGCGAATATTCCTCGGTCGGCGGCCGCATGTATGGCGGGACCGAGCGCGAGATCGTCATCCAGGAAACCGTGATGAGCCGGGTCGGCGTCGACCGCGTGCTGAAATTCGCCTTCGACTTGGCCCAGTCGCGGCCGAAAAAGCATCTGACTTCGGCCACCAAATCCAACGGCATCTCGATCACCATGCCCTATTGGGACGAGCGGGTCGAAGCCATGGCCAAGTCCTATCCGGACGTACGCTGGGACAAGTACCATATCGACATCCTGACCGCGCATTTCGTGCTGCATCCGGACTGGTTCGACGTGGTCGTGGCTTCCAACCTGTTCGGCGACATCCTGTCCGACCTCGGCCCCGCCTGCACCGGCACGATCGGCATCGCGCCGTCGGGCAACATCAACCCGGACCGGGACATGCCGTCGCTGTTCGAGCCCGTGCATGGCTCGGCCCCGGACATTGCCGGCAAGGGCATCGCCAACCCGATCGGACAGATCTGGTCGGCGGCGATGATGCTGGAGCATCTGGGCGAGGACGAGGCGGCGGCCGCGATCGTCAAGGCCATCGAACGGGTGCTGGCCGAACCGGGCTTGCGCACCGGCGACCTCGGCGGCAAGGGCAATACGGTCTCGTGTGGCAAGGCCGTGGTCGAGATGCTGGGCTAGGTTAGGCGGCCAGCAGGGTATCGACGGCCTCGTTCAATTGATCGGCGCTGAACGGCTTTTCCAATGTGCCGTTGGCGCCGAGCGCGCCGGCGGCGCGCAGATATTCGCCGCCGCGATGGCTGGCGGATATTGCCAGGATCGGCGTGTCGTTTGAGATCTCGCGGATCTGCTTGATCGTCTCGATGCCGTCCTGCACCGGCATGAACAGGTCGGTGACGACCAGTTCGAACGGTGTCGCCCGATAGGCGGTCATGCCGGCATGACCATTGACGGCAAGGGTCGCGTGGTGACCCTTTGCCGTGAGGGCCTTGCCGACGAAGGCCAAGACCGCCGGATCGTCATCGATGATCAGAATTCTTGCCATATGTGGCGACCTCCTGCTGCTGCGTTATGTTCATCAAAAGTCGTATAAATACTCATGACCTCTATATGGGGTTGAGGCGCGCCGCCGATGGGGGCAAGGAAATGTCATCGCGTCCCCCGTTTCATGTTTTGACAACGCGTTCGGGCGTATCCAGGACCGGAATTCCTTGTCGAACGCGGGTGGCCTGCCTTGTTCAAACAATTGCGCGACTTCATCCGTCGGGTCGTTCTGCCGGCGGGCGGGCGTCATAAAAGGCTGATCGCGGCCGGCGTGGCGCTGATCCTGATGGCGGGTGCGGCACAGAATGCCGGGCGGATCGCGGATGCGCTGGGCATGCCCTGCGGTCTGTGCCAGACGGCCGGGCCGGCCCAGTCAGCGTTCGATCGGGCGCGCGAGGACGTCAGCGCCAAGGCCAAGGCGGCGGGGACCCAAGACGAGATCAGCTATACGGCGTTCCTCGACCGGGTCCAGGCGGGCGAGATCGCGGCGGCGATCCTGCCCAGGGCCTATGAGGGCTCGCAGCAGATCGCGTTCCAGAGCAAGGACGGCCGCTACGGCACGACCATGCTGCCGAGCGCCGGCCTCGCCAAGACCGTGGCCGATCTGCTGGTGGCGGCTCATGTCGAGATCCTGACCAACGTGCCGCCGGCGCTCAGTGCCGACGAGATGGGTGGCATCGTCCGCTCGCTGCTGCCGACCATCGTCATCGGCCTGATCATCCTGTTCATGACCGGCCGCGTGCCCGGCGTCGGCAATACGCCCGGCGAATGGATCCGCGCCCAGAAGAACGACACGCGCTTCGACGACGTCCAAGGCGTGGAAGAGGCCAAGGCCGAACTGGTCGAGGCCGTCGGCCAATTGCTCGATCCGACATCCGCCGGGGATCTGGGTGCCCAGGTGCCGCGCGGCATCCTGCTCGTGGGGCCACCCGGTACCGGCAAGACGCTGCTGGCGCGTGCCGTCGCGGGCGAGGCCGGGGCCGCGTTCCTCAGGCTCTCGGGCTCCGATTTCGTCGAGATGTGGGCCGGTCTCGGTGCCCGCCGCGTGCGCCGCGTGTTCGCCGCCGCCCGCAAGCGGGCACCCTGCGTCATCTTCATCGATGAGATCGACAGCCTCGGCCGCAAGCGCGGCGGCGGCTCGTCCGGTGCCGATCGCGAGAATGACCAGACGCTGAACGCGTTGCTGGTCGAGTTGGACGGCTTCGCGCGCGACGACCGGGTGCTGGTGCTGGCCGCGACCAACCGGGTCGATACGTTGGACGAGGCGCTGATCCGTCCGGGCCGGTTCGACCGGCATGTCCATGTGGGCCTGCCCGACATGCAGGGCCGCCGCGCCATCCTCGACGCCCATGCCAGGCGGGTGAAGCTCGACCGCGGCGCGGACCTGGACACGACCGCGCGCGGGACGCCCGGCTTCTCCGGCGCCGAGCTCGCCAATATCATCAACGAGGCCGCCTTCGCGGCCAACCGGCGCGGCGCCAAATCGATCGGCTCGATCGATCTGGAGACCGCGCGCGACCGGGTCATGATGGGCAGCGAGCGCAAGAATTTCATGCTGCGCGACGAGGAACGCACGCTCACCGCCTGGCACGAGGCCGGGCACGCGCTGGTGGCCCTGCTGCTGCCGCATTCCGATCCGGTGCATAAGGCGACGATCGTGCCGCGCGGCCGCGCGCTGGGCATGGTCGTGCGCCTGCCGGAACATGATCGCTATGCGGCCTCCCGCGCCAAGCTCGAGGCGGACCTCGCCGTCGCCGTCGGCGGCCGCATCGCCGAGGAGCTGAAGTTCGGCCCCGACCATGTCACGACCGGTGCGGAGGCCGACATCAAGGCTGCGACCGACCTCGCCTATAAGATGGTGGCGAAATGGGGCATGAGCCGCCTGGGCTTCATGAGCTGGGGCGGCGAGGACGATCGGATCGAAGAGCCGGTGCGCCAGGAAATGAAGCGCGAGATCGACCGGGCGCTCGCCAAGGTGCGCCGCCTGATGCTGCGCCATCGCGCGGCGCTCGACAGCATCGCCCAGGCCCTGCTCGACAAGGAAACCCTCGACCGCAGCGAGTTGGAACGCCTGGTCGCGGCGGCCCCGGTCGCTGACGAGACCACCCCAGCCTCGCGCATGCGCATCCCGCCGGTGGCGCTGGCGGCGGAATGAGGACGGCCTCGCCCGCAAACGGCGGGAGAGGAACTGTCATTCGCCCCCAAATGATTCTCACGATCTCGTGAGCGCTCGTGCCGCCGGCCTGGACTTGTTCTCTTGTCTAAGCTTGTATTGATGCGCCATCGACAAGGGGGCGTCTCGTGCAGGAAATCCACTTCACCTATCTGAACGCGCTCGATGTGGCGGCGCTGGAACTCACCGATGCCGAGATCCTGGCGGCGGTCGAGGGCGGGTTGAAGGCGCAGGGGCTGGGCCAGACGGTGATCGAGCCGCGGGTGCATCTGATCCCGGAAAGCTCGACCAAGGGCCATTTCAACGTGCTGCGCGGCTATGTGAAGCCGCTGGGGCTCGCGGGCGTGAAGGTGGTCGGCGATTTCGTCGATAATTACAAACGCGACCTGCCGTCGGAACTGGCGATCCTCAATCTGTTCGATCCGGAAACCGGCGTGCTGAAGGCGCTGCTGGACGCAACCTCCATCACGGACATGCGCACCGGCGCCATGACCGCGCTCGGCGGCAAGTTTCTGGGGCCGAAGAACGCCAAGGTGCTGGGCCATATCGGCGCGCGCGGTACGGCCTATTGGAACGTGCGCCTGCTCGATCATTTCTTCGATTTCGACGAGATCCGCGTGCATTCCCGCCGGCCGGAAAGCCAGAACGCTTTCGCCGAACGCCTGACCCAGGATCTGGGCAAGAAGGTCGTTGCGACCAGCGATTGGGAAAGCTGCGTCAGGGGTGCCGATATCGTGGTCGAGGCCTCGCGCCTGCCCGAACCCACGCCGATGCTGAAGACCGAATGGATCAAGCCGGGCGCGCTGGTCGTGCCCTATGGCACCATGAGTGCCGTCGAGTTGAGCCTGACCGACATCATGGACAAGATGGTGGTCGATGATTGGGGCCAATGCCGCAAGGGCCTGCCGTTCGGTGCTTTGCGCGCCCATGTCGACAGCGACCGGCTGACCCAGGAAAATCTGCATGCCGAGCTGGGGCAGATCATCGCCGGGCTGAAGCCGGGGCGGGAATCCGCCGACGAGACCATCCTGTTCTGGCACCGCGGCCTGTCCTTGAGCGATATCGCGCTTGGCCATGCCATGCTGGAAAAGGCGGCCAAGCTGGGTCTGGGCCAGCGGATCCGCTTCGCCTGATGCCGGCGGCCCTGGTCGCCAATGCCAGGATGTATTCGGTGGCGCCGGGGGTGGCCGTAGCCTGGAAGCGCTTGTTCGGCTGGCTGGCGGACGCGGCGCAGCGGCGGCTCGATATCGTCGATCATCTGGCGCCGGCGCCGCTCGAAGCGCTGTGGGCACGCGACGACCTCGCCGCCGTGTTCATGTGCGGCTGGCCGTTCGCGCGCGAGGGCGCCCGGCGCCCGATCGTGGCGGCGCCGATCCCCTTGAGCGGTCCCGCAGCACCGCTCTACCGCAGCCATTTCATGGTGCGCGCCGACAGTCCCTTCACGACGCTCGAAGACACGTTCGGCCATCGGTTCGCCTATACGGTCGAGACATCCCACTCCGGCTATAACGCGCCGCGCCATCATCTGCTGGGCTATCGCAGCGCCCAACGGCCGGCGCTCTATCGGGCGACGGTCGGGCCGCTGATCACGCCGCGCCGGGTGGTCGAGACCGTGCTGGCCGGCGAGGCCGAGGTCGGCCCGCTCGATTCCTACGCCTATGATCTCTTGTGCCGGCATGATCCCCTGCTGATGGCGGGTGTGCGCGTGTTGGACAGCACCGGATGGGCGCCGATGCCCTTGCTGGTCGGCAGCCTGGGCGGCGACACGGGGGTTGCTCGCGAGCTGGGCCTGGTGCTGCAGGGGGCGGCCGACGATCCCGTGGTGCTACCGATCCTGGCGGAACTGGGTCTGGCCGGCTTCGCCCGACCCGATCCATCCGACTACCGGATTACCCTGGATTGGGACGCGGATGCCCGTGCCCAGGGTTACGCGATTGTGATGTAAGCCGCTAAATACCTGTGCCAAATTAATCTTCGGATCGACAAGGGAGCGTGAAGCCATGACCGATTTCAGCCGGCGCCAGGTCCTGGGCGCTGCCGCCACGACGGCCATCCTCGCTGCCGCGGGCCTGCCCTTCCCGGTCCTGGCGCAGCAGGGACGCAGCAGCGTCACGCTCGCCATCGGCCGCGACATCCAGGGGTTGCTGACCCCGGCCGATCGAACCGGGCCGATCGAAGGCAACATCATGCGCACGGTGTGCCAGGGCCTGATCCGCTTCAAGCCCGGCAGCTTCGACTGGGAATTGTCGGCGGCGAAGAGCCTGACCCAGGTCAATGACACGACGATCGAATTCGAGCTCAATCCGGGCCTGATGTTCCACGGCGGCTTCGGCGAGATGACCGCCGACGACGTCAAATTCTCGTTCGAGCAGTTCGGCAAGATCGGCGCCGACGGCAAGCCCGCGGGCTATGCCAAGGATTGGGCGGCGCTCGACCATGTCGAGGTCACCGGCAAATATACCGGGAAGATCCTGCTGAAGTCGGCGGCGCCGCAGCTGTGGCTGGTCGTGTTGCCGGACAATTCCGGCCTGATCATCTCGAAGAAGGCGTTCGAGGGCGGCGCCTATCGCTCCGACGCTCAGCCGATCAAGCTGATCGGCACCGGCGCCTATATTCTCGCCGAGTGGGTGCCGAACCAGCGGGTCGTGCTGAAGGCGAACCCGGACTGGAAGGGTACCAAGCCCACCTTCCCCGAGGTCGTGCTGCAGCCGGTGCGCGATCCCAAGACCGCCGAGCTGGCGCTGCGCGCGAACGAGCTGCAATTCACGCCGGTCGAGCCGGCCGACGCCGGCGAGATCGAAAAGGAAAAAGACACGAAGCTGCTCAAGCAGGATTCGATCAATTACGTCTGGATCGGCCTGAATGTCGAAAAGCCGCCGTTCGACAATGCCAAGGTCCGCCAGGCGCTGCGGCTCGCGATCGATGTCGATCAGGTGCTGGCTGGCGCCTATAACGGCACGGTCAAGCCGGCCTATGCGCTGATGGCGCCGGGGCTCTTGGGCTATTGGGCCGATGCGCCCAAGCCGAAACCGGATCCGGCGGCGGCAAAGAAGCTGCTGGCCGAGGCCGGGCATCCGAACGGCTTCAAATGCACGCTTACCTTGATGAACAAGCCGACCTTCCAGGCGATCGGCCAGATCGTGCAGGCGCTCTGGGCCGAGATCGGGGTGCAGGTCGATCTGCAGGTGCTGGATGCCGGCGCCTATTACGCCGTCGGCAAGGGCGATAGCGGCAAGAACCTCGACATGGCGCTGCAGCGTTTCGGCGGCAAGGCCGACCCTGCCTTCCAGACCCAATGGTTCGTGGCGTCCCAGATCGGCACCTGGAACTGGCAGCGCTGGAACGATCCGGCCTTCGACGAAGCGTCGGCCAAGGCCGCCAGCACCAACGACAAGGCCGAGCGCAACCGGCTCTATATCGAGGCGCAAAAACGGATGGAGGCGTCGGGCGCCTTTATCTGGCTGACCCATGAGGCCAATATCTTCGCCTTCCGGCCCTGGCTGAAACCGGCCGTGCTGCCCAATGGCGACGACATGCTCTACGACCGCTTTACCACTGCCTGATGTCGCCCACGCTGCGCTACGTCGGCAGCAGGCTCGTCACGACGGTCCTGGTGCTGGTCTGCGCCACGGTCCTGCTGTTCTCGCTGACCCTGTTCATCCCGGGCAATCCGGCCGAGGTGCTGCTGGGCCCGCGTGCCACGCCGGAGGCGGTGGCGGCCTATAGCCACATCATGGGCCTGGATCGGCCGCTGCTGGAACGGCTGGCGATCTTTCTCGGCAATGTGCTCAAGGGCGACCTCGGGCGCGACGTCATCAGCGGCCGGCCGGTGCTGGATCTGGTGCTGGAGGTGTTTCCCTATACGCTGACCCTGACGCTCTCGGCGATCGGGCTTGCCGTGCTGCTGGGCGTGCCCTTGGGCTGCTACGCGGCCACCCATCCGGGCAGCGTTTTGGACCAGGTCGGCGCCGTCACCAGCGTCGCGTTCATCGCGCTGCCGAACTTCGTCGTGGCTGTGTTCCTGGTGCTGATCTTCTCGGTCTGGCTCCATTGGCTGCCGGTGCTGGGCGTCGGGCGCGACGGTGGCTGGGGCGATGCGGTCCTGCGCCTGATCCTGCCGGCCCTGTCGCTGGCCTTGAGCTGGATCGGCTATATCGCCCGGCTGCTGCGTGCCTCGCTGTTGGAGGTGCTGGGCGAAGCGCATATCCGGACCGCGCGCGCCTATGGCGTGCCGGAACGGCGCATCGTCTATCGCAACGCCCTGAAGCTCGCCGCGATCCCGACCGTGGCGATCCTGGGTCTGGGTGTCGGCCGGCTGTTGGGCGGGGCGATCTTCGCCGAGATCATCTTCGCCCGGCCGGGCCTGGGCACGCTCGTCTATGACGCGATCGCGGTTCGCAATTATCCCGTGGTGCAGGCGGCCGTGCTGGTCGTGGTCGGCGTGTTCACCCTGACCAATCTCCTGACCGATCTTTCCTATCTCTGGCTCGACCCGCGGCTCGGCCGACGTCTGGGAGAAGGGCGGTGAGGGACGCGTTCATGGCGGTGTGGCAGAGCCCGACCGGCCGGATCGGGCTGGTGCTGGTTGTGCTCGTGGCGCTGTTCAGCCTCGGTGGGCCGTTCGTCATTCCGTTCGAGCCCAACAAGCTCGACGTGCTGCACCGTTTCGCCGGCCCGACCGCGCTGCATTGGATGGGCACCGACAATCTTGGTCGCGACCTGGCCGTGCGCATGGCGGTCGGTGGCCAGATCGCGCTGGGCGTGGCGCTTGCCACCATCGGCCTGTCGCTCACCGGCGGCACGTTGCTCGGCATCGCGGCCGCCTATGCGCCGGTGCAGATCGAGCGGGCGATCCTGGTCGTGTTCGACGTGCTGAGCGCGTTTCCGCCGCTGATCTTCGCGCTGGCGATCGTGGCGCTGCTGGGGCCCGGTCTCGACAAGGTCATCTTCATCCTGGCCATCACCATGGTGCCGCATTTCGGCCGGATCGCGCGGGCGCAGACCCTGTCGCTGAAACAGGCGCCGTTCCTGGATGCGACGCGCGTGCTGGGCGCCTCGGCCGCGCGGCTGGTGCTGGCCCATGTCGTGCCCAACATCATGGGGCCGCTCATCGTGCTGGCCAGCATGGACATCCCGGTCGTGATCACATTGGAAGCGGGCTTGAGCTTCCTCGGCATCGGCGTGCCGCCGCCGCGCGCCAGCTGGGGCAGCCTGCTCCATGACGGCTATACCAACCTCACGCAATCGGCCTGGCCGGTGACGTTCGCCGGGCTGATGCTGATGCTGGCGACGCTGGGCTTCACGCTGTTCGGCGAGGCACTGCGCGACGCGATCGACCCGAAGCTCCGGGCCGCGCCATGAGGGAGCCGCTGGTGAAGATCCGCGACCTCACCGTGCATTTCCGCACCGGTCACGGCACGGCTCAGGTGCTGCGCAACGTCTCGCTCGACCTCGGCCGCGGCCGGGCCGTGGGCGTGGTCGGCGAAAGCGGCTCGGGCAAATCGACGCTCGCCGCCAGCCTGTTGCGGCTGCTGCCGGCCAATCTGGCGCTGATCGACGGCACGATCGAACTCGATGGCCGCAACCTGCTGGCTCTGCCGATATCCCAGACCATAGCGCTGCGCGGCACCCGCTTCGCCATGATCTTCCAGGATCCGATGACGGCGCTCAATCCGGTGTTCACCATCGGCAATCAGCTCATCGAGCTGCAGCGCGCCAAGCGGCCGAAGGCGGCGAAGGCGGAGTTGCGCGACCGTGCCGCCCGGATGCTGGCGCGCGTCGGCATCGCCGATCCCGTCCGGCGGCTCGACCAATATCCCCATGAATTCTCCGGCGGCATGCGCCAGCGGGTGATGATCGCGGCGGCCTTGCTGACCGACGCCGAGCTGCTGATCGCCGACGAGCCTACCACGGCGCTCGACCCGACGATCGAGGCGCAGATCGTGGCGCTGATGCGCGAGTTGCACGACGAGATCGGCGGCACGCTCATGCTCATCTCGCACAGCCTGGGCCTGATCTCGCAGCTGTGCGATGACGTGGTCGTGCTCTATGCCGGCACCGTGGTCGAGACCGGGCCGATGGCCGATGTCTTCCGCAATCCTCTGCACCCCTACACCCGCGCCCTCATCGCCTGCGAGATCGCCGACGATGTCACCCGCGGCGACCGGCTCGCCTCGATCCCGGGCGAGGTGCCGGACGTGACCCGCCTGCCGCCCGGCTGCAGCTTCGCCAACCGCTGCCCGGATGTGGTGCCGGCCTGCCGCGAGGCGGTGCCGGACCTGCGCAGCTTCGGTCCGGATCGGAGGGCGGCATGCAGCCGGATCTAGTACAGATCCACGACGCGACCGTCGGCTTCGGCCGGATCAAGGCGGTCGATGGCGTGTCGCTCGTGATCCAACCCGGCGAGACCGTCGGCCTGATCGGCGAGAGCGGCTCGGGCAAGAGCACGCTTGCGCGCCTAATCGTCGATCTGGTCCGCCCCAGCAGCGGCCAGGTCCGGTTCGACGGCCGGGACCTGGCGACGCTCGATGCCTCCGCGCGCCGGGCCTATCGGCGCGATGCCCAGATGATCTTCCAGGACCCGGTCGCGTCCCTATCGCCGCGCCTGACCATCGGCCGGCTGCTGGCCGAGCCGCTGCAGATCCACGGGCTCGATCGGACCCAGGCCTGGCCGGGCGTGCTGGAACTGCTGCGCCGGGTCGGACTGCCCGGAACGATCCTGGGCAAATATCCCCACCAGGTCTCGGGTGGCCAGGCGCGCCGGGTCGGCATCGCCCGCGCATTGGTGCTGCGCCCGCGCCTGGTCGTGGCCGACGAGCCGACCGCAGGCTTGGACGTCTCGGTCCAGGGTGACTTGGTCAATCTGCTGACCGAGCTGCAGCGCGACTTCGGGCTCACCTACCTGCTGGTCTCGCATAATCTCAACGTGGTGCGCGCCATGGCCGACCGGTTCGCGGTCATGTATCTGGGCCAGCTGGTCGAGGTCGGTCCGGCCAAGACGATCTTCGCGAAACCGGCGCATCCCTATACGCGAGCGCTGATCGCGGCGACGCCGCGGCTCGATCCGGACCGGACGCAGCCTCACGCGCTGCTCGCCGGCGAGATGCCGAACCCGAACGCCCTGCCACCCGGCTGCCGCTTCCAGACCCGCTGCCCGCTCGCCGACGCTCATTGCCGCGCGGTCGAGCCGGGGGAGACGATGCTGGGCGACGGGCGGATCGTGCGCTGCCACAAGCCGCTGGCATAGCGCGTTCTTCCCGCCTGCGTGGGAATGATGGGAGAAATTAGAACAAACACCCCGTCGGCGCCGCCAGCACCCGCAATTGCTCTGCCAGCTCCGGCGTCAGCATCGCCAGCACCTTCATCGCCTCCGGGCCGGTCTCGCGGTCGGCTTCCAGTGCCGGCACCACGCTGCGCACCGCCGCGTGGACCAGGCCGGAACCGGTGCCCAACGGTGCAAATCCGCGTAGGTCCGCCGCCTGGGCCGCGACCATCGCTTCGATCGCGACCAGCATGCGGTAGAGCGCCATCTGCTCGGCCAGTTTGGCGATGGTCAGCAGACTCTGCGGCGCATGATCCTCGACGATGTCCGAGACCGGCACCGCGTCCAGGCTGGCCGGGGCGGCCTTGAGCCGGATCTCGCCGTAAAGCGCGGACGCGGTCTTCTGCAGGCTGTTGAAGCCGGTGCTGGCGCCGCCGATCGGCGAGAGATACTTGGGCAAGCCGCTCAGATGCGGCGCCATCAGCTTCTGGATGCGCTGCACGCCGGCGGCGGCCAGGTGAGTGACCGCGATCGCCAGCGTGTCGAACGCCAGCGCGATCGCCGGCGTGTGGAAATTCGTCGTCGACAGGATGACGCCGTCCTCGACCAGCACCAACGGATTGTCGACGGCGCCGTTCAACTCAATCTCGATCTCGCGCGCGGCATGGGCAAGCGCGGTGAAGGCAGCGCCGAACACCGGACCGAGCGTGCGGAACGACAGCGCATCCTGGATCGCGCGGGCGGCATCGGGCGCGTGGAGCGCGCTGCCGGACAGCAGCGAGCGGAAGAGTGTGGTCGCCGCGACCTGGCCACCGGCCGGTCGCGCGGCCGCCAGGCGCGCGTCGAGGATCGCGGGGTTGGCGGCATAGCCCTCCATCGACAGGGCCGCCGTCGCCGCCGCCTGCAGCAGCAGATCTTCGAGTTCGGCCAGGGTCAGCGCGCCATGGGCGGTGGTGACCGGGCTCGCGTTCAACAGGCCCAACCCATCCTTGGCGCCGAGCGTCGCCGGGGCGAGGCCGGCCGCCGCCAATGCCGCAGCACCGGCTAGGACCTGGCCCTCGAACCAGGCCTCGCCCCGGCCGATCGCGACCGCGGCCAGATGGGCGACCAGGCCCAGGTCGCCGGCGCCGATCGAGCCGCGGGACGGGATGACCGGCGTGATGCCGGCGTTGAACATGCCGATCAGCAGATCGACCAGCCCCGGCGACAGGCCGGAGCCGCCCTGGGCCAGCCCGACGATGCGCGCGGCCAGCACGGCGCGGCACAGGCGCTCCGGCAACGGTGGTCCCATGCCGATGCAGCGGCCGACGATCATCTGCTCCTGGAACGGCTGGATCTCTTCCGGCTTCAGGCGGTATTTGACGTTGCCGCCCAAGCCGGTGTTGAGCCCATAGATCGGCACCGAGCCGTCGGCCAGATAGCGCTCGACCACTGTCCGCGCCCGGGCCAGCCGGGCGCGGACGCCATCGGACAGGCGGATCTCGGCCGGGCCGTCCGCCAGGTCGGCGATCCGGCGCAGGCTGATGGCGTCCCCGTCCAGATCGAGCTGCATCCCGCTTGTCCTATTTGCGCCTGGTCTTCTTCGGCTGGGTATAGCGATCGCACCAGCCCATGAATTCCTTGTACCAGAGCACGGAATTCTGCGGCTTCAAGATCCAGTGATTCTCATCCGGGAAGAACACCAGGCGCGAGGCCACGTCCTTGGCACGCAGCGTGTTGTAATAGGCCAGGCCCTGGTAATAGGGCACGCGATAGTCCAACTCGCCATGCATCACCAGGGTCGGCGTCGCGAACTGGGCGGCATAGTGATGGGGCGACTGCTTCAGCGCCTGGGCCTCGTTCTCCCAGGGGAATGCGCCCAGCTCCAGCCCGACCCAGGGATAGCCGTCGGAACCGATCATCGCCACCCAATCGTAGCAGCCGGCGTGGCAGACATAGGCCTTGTAGCGGTCGCCCGGCACGTTGCCGTTCATATAGGCGACCATGTAGCCGCCATAGCTGCCGCCGGTCGCGACCACGCGTTTCGGGTCGATATAGCCGGTCGCCAGCATATGGTCGGTGCCGGCCTCGACGTCGGCCAACTCGCGCCGGCCGAGATCGCCGTTGATCGACGAGACGAACTTCTGCCCCCAGCCGGTCGAGCCATGGTAGTTCACCGCCGCCACGACGTAGCCGCCGGCGGCGAACAGCTGCATGTTCCAGCGCCAGTGCCAGGTGTCGTTCCAGCAGGTGTGCGGCCCGCCGTGGATGACCTGCATCAGCGGGTATTTCGCCTTCTTCGACGCATCGAACTCCGGCGGCGTCAGGATCCACATCTGCACTGGATCGCCGTCGAAGCCCTTGACCGTGACCGACTGGCTTTGGCCGAACTTCAGCGCGCCCAGCAGCTTCTTGTTGAAGCGCTCGATCGAGCGTTCGCCGCTGCCGTCGATCGCGGCCGCGAACAGGGTCGGCGGGTGGGATTGGGACGCGCGCGAATAGACGAGCACCGTGCCGTCGGCGTTCAGGCGCAGGTCGCCGGCGGTGCCGCCGAAGCCGGGGCCGCGGATCAGCTCGGTCGGGACCGTCTCTTCGATCCCGATGCGCCAGATCGGCTGGGCGACCTCGGTCTCGGCGGTGAAATAGAGCGACTTGCTGTCCGCTGCCCAGACCAGCGGCGCATTGACGCCGCGGTCCCAGCCCGGGGTCAGTCCGGTGAGCGTGCCGGTCGCGCGCTCGATCAGCCACAGCCGCGCCTGCTCGTTATAGGCTTTGCCGACGTCGAACGAGACGAACGCGATGTATTTGCCGTCCGGCGAATAGCAGGGCGCCTCGTCGGTATGGCCCTTTTTGTCGGTGAACTTGGTCCATTTCCCCGACTTCAACTCCATGGCGACGATGTCGGGCGCGTCGATCTTCGGGTCGGGATCGAAGTCGTAGGAGAACACGACCTCCTTGCCGTCCGGGCTGATGTCGTAGCTGTTGGCGCCGGGCTCGGCCAGCGACAGGTGGAATTTCATGCCGGCGAACAGATCGCGCGTCTTGCCCGTCGCGATGTCGACCACGTGCAGATGCGGCTCGCGCCCGCGCGGAAACCAATGGTCCCAATAGCGATAGAGGCTGCGGTCCAGCACGATCGCCTTGACCTTGTCGTCCTTGTCCGCCTTGAGGCGCTTGGCCTGGGCCTTCTCGCTGGTGAGCTCCGGCCAGACCCAGGATGAAAACGCGATGCGGCTGCTGTCCGGGAACCAGCGCAACCCGCCGGCGCCGGTCGCGATATTGGTCAGGCGCCGGGCCTCGCCGCCATCGGCCGCGATCAGATAGATCTGGCCGGCCTCGTCGGCCTCCTTGCCCTCGCCGCGCTTGGAGACGAAGGCGATCCATTTGCCGTCCGGCGACCAGGCGGGCTCGCCGTCGCGCTTGCCGCGGGTCAGCTGCTTCTGGGTCTTGCCGTCGGTCGACAGCAGCCAGAGCTGGGTCGTGCCCTCGTTGCTGTCCATGTCATAGCGCGTGACGGCGGCGCAGGCCCAGCGCCCGTCGGGTGAAATCGCGGTCGGGCCGATCCGCTTCAGGGCCCACAGATCTTCGGTGGTAAAGGCGCGCTTGGAGGACATGGAGGAGGCTCGGGGATCGTTCGAAGGAAGGGTGCCCGAGTGTATCCCCAGAACGTCCGGTAAATCGACGGGGATCGAAGGACAACCGGAAGTCGGTGTTTCTTCCCAGAGGCTTGGGGGAGGGTAAATCAACCTCGTGGATGTTAGATTGCGGACCAGGATGAAGATCGGGGGCAGGGATGGCGGGGCAGAGGGAGCGCGGTCGACCGGCCTATGCCGATGTGCTGACCCCGGCCGAATGGCGCGTGGTCGAGGCGGTGCGCCACGGCCTGAGCAATCCGGACATCGCCCGGCGCCAGGGCGTCAGCCTGGATGCCGTCAAGTATCACGTCGCCAACGCGCTCTTGAAACTCGATTTCTCCAGCCGCGCCGAACTGCGCCGTTGGGACGGCGTCCGGCGCGAGAGCAAGCTATTTACCCAGGAGCGAGCCATGACGAACCCGTTGGTGTTGGGCCCTATCGGCCAGATTGCCCGCAGCGTGAAGGACATCGCCGCCGCGCGCGCCTGGTACAGCGACGTGCTCGGCCTCGACCATCTCTATTCCTTCGGCAACCTCGCCTTCTTCAATTGCGGCGGATTGCGGCTGTTCCTCTCGGAGGGCGACGGTCCGGCCGACTCGATCCTCTATTTCCGCGTCGAGGACATCCGTTCGGCGCACGCGACGTTGGCCGAACGCGGTATCGAATTCGTCAGCGCGCCGCATCTCGTGCACAAGCATGGCGACGGTACCGAGGAATGGATGGCGTTCTTCAAGGACAATGAGGGCCGCCCGCTGGCCCTGATGGCGCAGGTCGCCGGAACCTAGCGCCGCTCCCGCGGCTTCTATTCGCAGAACAAAGCGGGAGAGTGATCATGCCGAACGAGACCCAACAGCGCCCGATCGTGGCCGGCCGCGCGCCGGACGGCGTCGACGGCACCTCGCGTGCCGCTTATGAGGCCGGCATGCGCGACCGGGCCCGGATCCTGGATCTGGCGGTCGATCCGAACCGCCGCGCCGCGACCGGCGGCACCGAAGGCAACGGCGGCGGCGGCAATGTCGAGGAACTGCCGGCGGAAATGCGCCGGGTCGGGCTGGACAAGCCGGGGCGCTAAGGGGTGTCATTGTCGCTCGTGCGGGTTACTTTGACGGCCCCACTTGCGACGCAGAGGATCGGCGATGCTCATCATCCACCATCTCGGGCATTCGCAGTCCGAGCGGATCGTCTGGCTCTGCGAGGAGCTGGGCCTGCCCTATGAGCTGAAGCTGTATGCGCGCGACGCCGTCACCAAGCTGTCGCCGCCGGCGCTGAAGGCGCTGCACCCGCTCGGAGCCGCGCCGGTCATCGAGGATGACGGGCTGCTGCTGGCGGAATCCGCGGCGATCGTCGACTACATCATGGCCAAGTATGCGGATGGGAACTTACGGCTCGGGCCGGACCATCCGGACTTCGCGCGCTACCTCTATTGGTTCCACTTCGCCAACGGCAACCTGCAGCCGGCGCTCGGGCGCCTGATGATGGTCGGACGGGCCGTATCGGCGCCGGACCACCCGATGCTGGCGGCGATGCAGGGGCGCCTGGACCGGGTGATGGCCCTGGTCGAGGCGCGGCTGGCCGAGGCCGAGTACCTGGCCGGCAGCGCGTTCACCGCGGCGGACATCATGAGCGTGTTCTCGCTGACGACGATGCGCCTGTTCCAGCCACTGGATCTGCGGCCCTATCCCGCCATCCTGGCCTATCTGCAGCGGATCGGCGCCCGTCCGGCCTATCGCCGGGCGATGGCAAAGGGCGACCCGGATCTGGCGCCGATGCTGACCTGATCGTCGGAGGGGCGGCAGCAATCGACCCAGGTAGGCCGCAGGGCAGGTTTGGCCTCATTCCCGACAGCGGACGCCAGCCTGCTTCCCGCTATCGAATTTTTTCGACCGAACGGATGGACGTCCCTCCAGGGCTTTCTGCATCAACAACAACCGCTTCGAACCCATCCAAATACTCTGGATGCACCTTTTTCAGCTCGTTGATCAAAAGGTGACTTTGAATCTCCGTTTCTTTTGGATCAGCACCTTGGTTGCCCTGGTAGCGGATGCCCAATGCCAAGTGGTTGTCATCAACCGCTGGAGCGACGGATATGACCCGAAACAGGGAGTTATCAAGGCGCCACGCATAAGGCGGTCGCCCTTGCATTTCCGGCGGCAGCTCAAGAGCCGCAGCCTCGCTCTGCATCTCGGTCCAAATCCCGAGTTGAAAATTCGGGCCCCGGTAAGCCACCTGGCTAGCCGCCGCGTACACAACAGCCGCATTGAGGGTATGCCCCAATTGTCGCTGCGCTCGCGCCAAATTCAGGAGCTGGTTGACGTTCATTTCAAGCGATGACGGCGCGGCTACATGGAACCCCTCAACATTCCAAGAGTCCTGTCCGGGAACCATCCACAGAGAAAATGTCCACATGCCTTTGTCTGCCATCCCCTCAATTATCACATGAGCTTGTTTCGGAAACGGTCGGGCTGAGACAAAGACTTTTCCCTCAATCGAGTTCGCGGATTCACTCGCGTCCGCCGCACAAATTACTGTCTGATTCTTTCCGGTCATGAACGCCGTCTCGACAAGATACGAGCGCGACACCCTCAATGAGCCGAGCGACTGAAAAGCCGCGACATTTGGCTGAATGCTTGCCTTCAAACGCTCAAAAGGGACGTAATTTCTGAGTTCGCTCGTCAGTTCCGTTTCAGCTCCGGCGACATCGTCCTTCGTGATTTTTGATACGAAACGCAATGCGGCGTTTTCAAAGGGATCACGTTGGGACGATTCAACGACATCGCGCGGCTTACAGGTGCCGCCCGTGACGTCGATTGCGCGCGCTGGAGAGCCGATGGAGAAGGCAGCAAGGACAAGAAAACCCGTCACCGTAGAAAACCTATAGCCCAATCGCACGATACCGGCTCCCGCTCATCGACCAATGGAGCTTAGCCGACTCTGGATTGTGGAGGACAGCAATACGGTGACGTCCGCTATCGCCACACCGATGTCGATAACCAGACCATCCGCGCACCACCCGACCCGGTCATAGCCTCATTCGGCCCCTCTCCAACGTCGCGTTCCTGGAGGCATAGACCCGGCTTTGTCCGCTTATGCTACAGGTTCGGGCTACTCGTTCGTTCCGGCCGAAAATGTCATGTAACGAAGCCCTCAAAGGCCGCAACAATCCACCCGCACAATCAAATCCGTGCCGGCCTGACTGAAGCCAACCAGCCTCCTCGTAACCCGGGTCGGTTCAGTCGGTGAAATGGGGTCGATTGCACCGTCGGACATGCAAACGACGGACAACACGGATTGGCAAAAGATCACGGCCAAACAGGTGCGCCGTCCAGCCCTGCGGTTTCCGGCAGGCCGCAGATCAGGTTGGCATTCTGCACCGCCTGGCCGGCCGCTCCCTTGCCGAGATTGTCGACCACGCCCATCGCAATCACCAGGTTGCGCTCCGGATCGGCCGCATAGCTGACGAACGCCAGGTTCGAGCCGGTCGCCCATTTGGTCTGCGGCGGCTTGTCGGTCACGCGGACGAATGCCCGCCCGGCGTAGAAGCGCCGGGCCGCGTCCAGGCACTGGTCCGTGGTGGCGCTGCCGCGGCAGTAAATGGTGGCGAGGACGCCGCGGGTCATCGGCACCAAATGTGGCGTGAACACCAGCCCGGCGGCACTGCCGCCGCTCAGCCGCTCGATCGTCTTGGCAATCTCGGGCATGTGGACGTGCTTCAGCAGACCGTAGGGCGCCAGGTTCTCGTTGCTCTCGGCATAGCCGAACTTGCTGTCGCCGCCGCCCCGGCCGGCACCGGAGATGCCGGTCTTGACGTCGATCACGATGTTGCCCGGCTCGATCAGCTCGTTGACCAGCAACGGCGCCAGCGCGTTCAGCGTCGCAGCGGGGAAGCAGCCGGGGTTGGCAACGCGGCTCTGGCCCTCGATCCGGGCGGGCCAGACGTCGGCCAGGCCGTAGGCCCAACCCTCGACGTAGCGGTGGTCGCCGCCGATATCGACGATCTTCACCTCTCTGGGGACGCGCGCCAGCGCCTCGGCCGAGGCGCCCGTAGGCAGCGACGCGAACAGCAGGTCGAGCTGCGGCAGGGTCGCGGGGTCCCACTTCTCGATCACCAGCTCGGCCAGCTTGGCCGGCACACCGGGGAAGCGGTCCACCAGCCGGCTGCCGGCGCTGCCCTCGCCCGCGGCGTAGACGAGCTCGAACGACGGGTGGCTCGCGACCAGGCGCATCGCCTCGCCGCCGCCGAAACCGCTGATCCCGACAATGCCGACGCGAATGCTCATGCTGGGGTCCTACCGATGGGGTGAGCGAACAGGTTTAGCGAACTCGGCGCTGCCGGCGCGGCGGCGGGAGGCCGCAGGCGGGCGTGCCATGAACGACAGCCAATCGCGCAGGTCGTCGGCCATGTCAACCGGCCCGGTACCGCCGCCATTCTTCGGCGGTGATTTCCCAGATTTCGGCCGGCTGCGGACCTGACACGAAATTCCGGGTTTCGGTCGCGACCACCCGCATGCCGCTGCGTTCCGAGATCCGGCGCGAGGCGATATTGGCAGCCGCCTTGGGCACGCGCAGGACCGGTTCGCCCAGCACGTCGAACCAATAGTCGGTGACCACGTCGCTGGCCTCGGTCATCAGGCCCTGGCGGTGCCAGGGCAGGCCCAGCCAGAAGCCGCGATTGTCGCTATCGCCGCGGCGCAGGGTGATGGCGCCGATCATCTCGTCGGAGGGTTTGAGGCGCAACGACCAGCTCCATTGCGTCCCGGCCGCCATCGCCGGCAGGGCCACCTCGCGATAGAAGCTCTCGGCGCCGTCGTCCGGATAGGGCCAGGGCACGATGCCGTTGGTGAAGCGCACGATCTCCCAATGGGGAAACAGGCGCTGGGTCGTGACCGCATCTTCGATCACCAGCGGCCGCAGGATCAGGCGGCGGGTTTCGAGCGTGGGGAAGCTCACGGTACCGCCATCGTGCGGATCTCCAGCTTCGAGGTCAGCGTGCGATGGACCGGGCATTTGTCGGCGATTTCCATCAGGCGGGCGCGGGTGGCGGCGTCGAGGTCGCCGATGAGCGTGATCTCGCGGTCGATCACTTCCAGCCGCCTGTCCTGGGTGTCGCAGCCGGCGCAATCTTCGAGATGGATGCGGCGGTGGCGCAGCGCCACGCGGATATGTTTCAGCGGCAATTTCTTGCGCTCAGCATACATCCGAAGCGTCATCGAGGTGCAGGACCCGAGCGCCGACAGCAGGAAATCATAGGGTCCGGGCCCGGCATCGCCGCCGCCGACCGCGACCGGCTCGTCGGCGAGATAGCGGTGGGAGCCGGCGACGATGCGCTGTTCGAGCGTACCCTGGCCGGTCTCCTCGACCACGACCAGCCCGGGCTCGGCCGGTTGGCTCGCCGCGCTGGGCGTGGCCTCGGGCAGGTAGCGCGCCGACCATTCGGCGATCAGGGATGCCACATAGCGCGCATCCTCCGGCCGGGTCAGCAGATGGTCGGCCTGGTCGAGCGAGACGAAGCTCTTCGGGTGACGTGCGGCCGTGAAGATCTCGCGCGCGTTCTCGACGCCGACGACCTGGTCGATCGGCGAATGCAGCACCATCAGCGGCCGGCCCAGATGGGCGATGCGCTGTTTCTGGTCCTGGGCGCGGGCATCTTCGATGAAGCTGCGCCGGATAGTGAAGGGCCGGCCGGCCAGATTGACGGTCGCCTCGCCCGCGGCCTCGATCTCGCCCAGCCTGTCGGCGAACTGGTCGACGATATGGGCGACGTCGAACGGTGCCCCGATCACGGCCACGGCGCGGATCTCCGGCGCTTCGCCCGCGACCGCCAGGACGGCGGCCCCGCCCAGGCTATGACCGATGATCAGGCTGGCCGGCCGGCCCCGGGCCCGCATATGGGCGAGGGCCGCCTTGAGGTCGGCGATGTTGGAGCTGAAATCGCTATTGGCGAAGTCGCCGCCGCTGCCGCCCAGGCCGGTGAAATCGAAGCGCACGGTGGCGATGCCGCGCTGGGCGAGGGCGGCCGCGATGCGCGCCGCCACATGGATGTCCTTGCCGCAGGTGAAGCAGTGGGCAAACAGCGCATAGGCGCGCGCGGGCCCGTCCGGCAGGTCCAGGCGTGCGGCCAGCGGATGGCCCTCGGCGCTCGGAAACTCGAACCGTTCGACCGGCATGACGTGTCTCCCCATCGGATCGGTGTTGTCCGCACGGGAATTTATCAACGGATTGGTCACATCCGTCCATTAGGTCTTGAGGATCGAAACGTCCTGCGGGCGGAGGACCGGCATGCGGGGGATGGGGCGTCTGGCGATCCGGCTGCTGTTGCCGGTGCTGGCTCTGCTCGCGGCGGCGCCCGCGAATGCTGTCGGCCTGCGCCTGGTCACCGGCGCCGATTACCCGCCCTATGCCGGACCGGATCTGCCGCACGGCGGCATGGCGACCGAGCTGGTCCTGGCCGCGTTCGAGGCGGCAGGCCGTCCGCTCGAGCCGATCGAGTTCCTGCCGTGGAAGCGCGGCTATCAGGCCGTGCTCGACGGCCAGTTCGATGCGACGTTTCCCTATGTCGATACGCCCAGCCGCCGGCGCGCGATGCTGTTTTCCGCACCGCTCTACGATATCGAGATCTGGCCGGTATTCCGTGCCGACCGGATGCATTCCTATAGCGGGCCGGACAGCCTGATCGGCCTGACCTTGTGCCAGCCGGTGGGATATGCGCCGCCGACAGCCCTGCAGCAGATGATCGATACCGGCCTGCTGCGCCTGGTCCAGCCGGCGACGATGCCGCTCTGTGCCCGCCAATTGCTCGCGGGCCGGGTCGATCTGTTGGTCAATTCCATCCCGCTGTTCAACACGATCGTGCGGCCGGAATGGCACGGCGGGCCGGCCCTGCTTCTGGGCGATCATCCGGTTGTCGACAATCCCCTGTTCCTGCTGACCGCGCTCGGCAACCCGCAAGGGCCGCAGATCATGGCGGATTTCGCCCAGGGGCTGGCCCTGCTCCGCGCCAATGGCCGCTATCAGGCGATCGTCGATCGCCAGATCGCGGCGGCGAGTTCGACGCAATAGTGTCGGCATGTTTGCGTCCGCATCGCAAGCCGGGCCAGAATGCGGCCGGCATGGATCTGGAGCGGAATTCGAGATGAGGGATGAGACCAAGGCGGCGATCGTCGCCCGGCCGTCGGCGTTCAACAACGCGCTGGGCATTCGGTTGACCGACTGGTCGGAGGGGCGCTGCGTGGTCGAACTCGACGTGACCGGCGATCATCTGAATCGCAGCGGCGTCGTCCATGGCGGCGTGCTGATGACCCTGCTCGATGTCGCCTGCGGCTATGCCGGCACCTGGAGCGAGGCGCAGGACGGCGCGCGCCTGTGCGTGACGCTCGATCTCACCACCAGCTTCGTGGCGCCGGCGCTCGCCGGCCGGCTGACCACGGTTGCGACCGTCAGCGGCGGTGGTCGCAAGATCTTCTTCGCCCGCGCCGAGGTCCGCGACGAGGACGGCAAGCTGCTGGCCATGGGCCAGGGCTCGTTCCGGTATCGGTAGTCGATTTTCTCCTTCTCCGCCCAATGGGCGGAGAAGGACTTTCTCGCTACGGATTCTTGAAGCCGTATTCCGGCGTGTCTTCGTCGTTGCCGTAATATTTGTAGGGCAGGAACTTGCCCGACATGCTGAGCTTGACCCGGTCGCCCTTGGCATTGGGTTCGCGCTCCATCTTCATGTCGAAATCGATCGCCGACATGATGCCGTCGCCGAATTCCTCCTGGATCAGTTCCTTGAAGGTCGTGCCATAGACCATGATCAATTCGTAGAAGCGATAGATCAGCGGATCGGTCGGCGGCATCGCGGGGATCGAGCCGCGATAGGGCGGTTCGTTCAGCAGTTTCGCCTCGCTTTCCGTGAGGCCGAACAGTTCGGCGGCGCGGGCTGCCTGTGGTTTGGTCAGCTTCATCTGCCCCAGGCACGCGGCCGTGATCAGGATCGGCGACGTGCCGCCGATCGCGTCGGCGATCGCGGCCCAGCTGAGACCGCGGTCGCGCTTGATATCCAGGATTTTCTCGGTCAGATCGGCGCGTTTCATGGAACAATGCTCCTAAAATGCCGTGGATTCTCCGCTCGCGCGGCGTACCCCACTATGCAATAGTGAGGCCTTGTCGAACGGGCGGTACCAAGTGCCGCAACCCGTCGCCCTTAAAGGTGCCGTCAGATGTCCATTTCTCCGCTCGCCTCCTTGGGTTCGTCCTCTCCGCTCACGGCATCCACCGCCGTCGGGACGCAGAACGCGTTGCTGCACACCACCATCGGCGAGCGCACGATCAAGGATCACATCGACCTCAGCAAGGAAGCGATCACGCTGCTTGCCGGCGGTGTCCAGGCGCCTGCACCGAAATAATCAGACCGAAATAAGTCGCGCGCCGGCCCGCGGGTCGGCTAGAAATTCGGCGTGACCAGCTTCATACCGATCGACGACCCGGACGATCCACGCATCGCGGCCTATCGCGATATCCGCGAGCGCGATCTGGTCGGCCGCGACGGGCATTTCATCGCCGAGGGCGAAGTCGTGCTGAAGGTGCTGGTGGCGAGCGCCCGGCACCGCATGGCGTCCCTGCTGGTGGTCGACAAGCGCGCCGACGGGCTCCGGCCCCTGCTGGCCGGCCTGCCCGGCGATATCCCGCTCTATCGCGCGTCCCAGGCCGTGTTCGACGGCATCGCGGGCTTTCCCATGCATCGCGGCATTCTCGCGATCGGCCGCCGCTCGCCGGCGCCCACGGCCGACGAACTGCTGACCCAGATGGGGCCTCGGGCGCTGGTGCTGGTGCTGTTCGGCATCGCCAACCATGACAATATCGGCGGCATCTTCCGCAACGCCGCTGCCTTCGGCGCCGACGCGGTCATCCTCGACGGGCAATGCTGCGACCCGCATTACCGCAAGGCGATCCGCGTCTCGGTCGGCGCCAGCCTGATCGTGCCGTTCGCCCGGTTAGCGCCGGGCGAGGACGCGGTCGATCTGCTGGGCCGTCACGGCTTTGAGACCCTGTCGCTCAGTCCGGCGGGGGAGACGCCGCTCTCAACTCTCGCCCGAACGCCGCGCGTCGCTGCTTTGTTCGGCACGGAGGGGCCGGGATTGCCGGCCTCTTTGTTGGCGCGGACGAAGACCGTCTCGATCCCGATGGCCGGCGGCTTCGACAGCCTGAATGTCGCCACCACCAGCGGGATCGTGCTGCATCATCTGGCGTGCGCGGTGGAGAACAAGCGGTAGGGCGCGCCGCCGCTAACCCCCATTGCCGCCATGGGTCAGGGTTTCCTCGATGATCATGTGGTTGGCACCGGCATTGTAATAATCGGTGGTGGCGCGCACCCACGCCTTGATCCAGGCCAGCGTGTTCGGCAGGGAATTGCCCAGCCGGTTGTGATACTCGTTATAGGCGATCTCGAAGGTCTGGTACTTGTCCTTGAGGTCGAGCTTGCCGCCGCAGATCGTGCTCGGCACCGGCTTGCCGGAGATATAATAGGTCGTGAATTCCAGCCCGCTCTCGATGCGCGCCTGTTCGGAACCATAGAGATCGACGCCCTGGATCGCGGCGGTTTCGGCGGCATTGATGGTGGCGGCGATGCCGAACTGGGTATGGCCGAAATCGCGGCAGGTTTCCTGGAGAATGCCGTTGGTGCTGGCGTTGAAGACCTTCTGGCCGTGCCAGTCGAGCTTGCCGCGCGGCGGCGGCACCGGCTTGTTGCCGTCGAGCGGGTAGTAATAGAAATAGGCCGGCACCCGCTGCTGCCAGAACGCGACGGCATGCTGGAACAGATCGGTATCCTCGGTGAACACGGCGATGCCCATCATCGCCTCGATCATGCTCAATTCCCAATTGCCGTTGTCCGGACTGCCGTCTTTGATCTCGGGCACGATGACATTGGTCAGCATGGCGCCGAACGCGGCAATGTCGGCGGGCGCCCAGCCGACATTGGCCGCCCGGATGATCTCGGCCGCGCGCGGCCATTTGGAGCCGTCCCAGGCCGCCTGAAGCTTCGCATTGGCGAGCGAGTAGCTCGTCACCTTGGCATAGGCGTTCAGGATCTTGATCGCGTTCTGGGCATAGGTGCGGTTGCCGGTGATCCAATAGAGCAGCGCCTGGGTATAGGCGGCGGTGCCGTCATCGTCGGCGGCGGTGCAGCCCTGATCCGGGTGTGAGTAGGAGCCGCAAGCGATCGCCCCGCCTGTGGGCGGGCCCTGCAGCGTATAGGTGAGCTTGCCGTACGGCCCCGCGAGCGCCTTCAGATAGGCGCTATAGAAGGGTTCGGCTTGGGCGGCGACCTGGCTCGCCATGAAATTCAGCTGGTTCAGGCTCAAGAGCACGCCCGGATGCTGGAATGTCATCGTCGCTGGCGGGGTTGCGGGCTCGGCCGCGGCTACCGGGTGGGCAACGATGGCCAGCGCCACGGCGCCCAACAAGCCGACCCGGCGCTGCCTCTTCGCATTTCTTGTCGTCATGGCTGTTTCCTCTGAATGACGGGACCTCGGCCCAGCGCGAACGCGGACGCCGTGACCGGTCGACCAGGACCGCTCGCGTCAAAAGGTTCGGGGTAAAGTTCGTCGCACGTGTTCAGAAACAGAAAGTCTTCGTCCGCCAATTTTGCGGTACAGGCGGATGTAATCCGGATTCGTGCGGGAATGGAAGAGGGAATATGGAAATGTTAGTCACTATATTTCCGATAATTCGATAAAATTTAAGATTACACATTGTCTTTATGCGGAACTATCGGCCGATATCCGAAAGTATTATTTAGAATATGATGTAACGTATTTGGTACGCATCAAAGATCAGGGGTTCGGCAGCGGACAAGCTGGCGGCGCGACTCTCGGTCGCGCAGGTCGGCGTGGGCGATCGGCCCGGCCGGCGCAATTCCGTTCGCCAACCATGATGGGTCGTCCCGCATCGCCGCCGCTGGGCGCCTCACGGCCCGATCGACAGGAACCGTGACGGGTGGAATGCGAATGCGTTCTCCTGCCAGCCATGGACGCGCGGGGCGACCAGGGCGCGTTCGACCGGTGTGTCGATCGGAATGATCGGCACGGCGTCGAGCAGCAATTGCTCGGCCCGGGTCAGGAGCGCGTTGCGCTCGGCCATGACCGGCTCGTCCTCGGCCGTGTGCATCAGGCCTTCGAACGCCGGATCTTCATAGCCGACCAGATTGATCTCGCCGTGCGGGCGCATGCCGTTCAGGAATTCGAGCGGGTCGCCGGACGCGCCGACCGCCTTGGCGATGGCCAGGTCGAAATCGCCGCCCATCATGTCGCCCAGATAGGTGCGCCATTCCCGATTGACCAGGGTCAGCTCGACGCCGAGCGGCTTCCACATCTCGACCAGGGCTGCCAGCCGTTTGCGATCGGCCCGGTTGGTGCGATAGACCAGCGCCAATTTGAGGGGGGTCTTGGGGCTGACGCCCGCCGATGCCGCCAGCGTCTTGGCCTCGGCCAGGCGCGCCGGCATCGGTTGGCCGCAGCGCTCGATGCTCGCGGTCTGATAGCCCGGCGAATAGATCGGCACATAGCTGCAGCTGCGCGTGGCACCGCTCGGGTCGACGGTGTCGGACAGCACGACGCGGTCGAGCGCCAAGGCCAGCGCGCGCCGCAGCGCCAGGCTCGCGCCCAAGGGCTGCCGGCGCAGGTTGATCATCAGGAATTCGGTACCGAAGATCGGAATGACATGCAGATCGCCGGCGAGGGTGCGGCGGGCCGGTTCCAGATCCTCCTCGGTCACCGAGGCGATATCGACATCGCCGGTCCGATAGAGCTTCAGCGCGGTCGCGTCATTTTCCAGCACGCGCCAACGGACTTCGTCGAGCGCCACCTTGTCCGCGTCGTGGAAGCTCGGGTTGCGGCGGAGCACGATGGCGAGTTGCGGCACCCGTTCGGCCAGCACGAAGGCGCCGTTGGAAACCAAGCTCGGCGATTGGCTCCAGCCGGCGGGATCGGCCTCGACCGCCGGCCGGTAGAGCGGCATGGCGAAGGGGTAGGCCAGCATCTCGGCCAGGAACGGTGAGGGGCGGACCAGGCCGATATGCAGCGTGTGCGGATCGATGGCGACGACATCGAGATCGGCGGCTTGGCCGGCCATCACCGCCTCGGCGCCGGTGATATTGGCCAATTGGTTTGCCATCGGGGCCTGGGTCTTGGGGTCGAGCTCGCGCTGGAGCGCATAGACGAAAGCGTCGGCGGTCAGCGGCGCGCCGTTCGACCAGCGGGCGTCGGGACGCAGGTGAAAGGTCCAGCTCTTGCCGTCGGTCGAGGTCTCCCAGCGCTCGGCGACGCCGGGCACGACCTTGCCGTCCGGACCGCGGGCGGTCAGGCCTTCGAACAGGTCGGACTCGATCGCGGTTTCCAGCACGCTGGTGGTGTGCTGCGGGTCGAGCGTCTGCGGCTCGCCGCCGGCTGCCCGGGTGAGCGTGCCCGCGGCCGATGCCGGCGTGGCGGCGGCGACCAGGATGGCCGCGAATAAGGTGCAGCGGCGCATGATCGGTTCCCGACTCTTGGCAGCGTCTGGCCAGAAAGCACGGATTGCGTTGATGGGTCGCTAAGAATGCTCCGGCAGAAACGACCCGCGCGCCGCCCTTGCTTCCCGCGCGATGAAATCGCTGGTCGCCCGGATGCGCGGCAGGTCATGCAGGTCGGCGTGGGTGATCAGCCAGAAGGTGCGCTCGATCGAGACGCTGGCCAGCACCGGCACCAGGTCCGGATATCCGGCCGCCATGAAGCAGGGCAGCACGCAGAGGCCGGCGCCGGCGAGGGTCGCCTGCAGTTGGGCGACCAGGGTCGAGCTGCGGAACTGCGGCACGACGCCGGGGGCGATCAGCGGCAGATAGTCCAGCTCCGGCGTGAAGATGAAATCCTCGGCATAGCCGATCAGCACCTGAGCCTTCAGGTCGTCCGGCGCCTCGATCGGCGGATGGGCGGCCAGATAGCCGGATGTGGCATAGAGGCCCAGGCGATAGTCGGTCAGCTTGCGGGCATAGAGCCGCCCCTCGGTCGGGCGCGACAGGCTGATGGCGATGTCGGCCTCGCGCTTGGATAGGCTGAACACGCGCGGCATGGTGACGAGCTCCGGCCGCAGTTCCGGATAGTCCCGGCAGAGCCCGCCGATGCGCGGCGCCAGAAAGTAACTCCCGAACCCGTCAGGCGCGCCGATGCGGACCGTGCCGGCGACCAAAGGCCCGTCCGCCTGGATCTCCTTGTGGGCGGCCAGCGCCGTGCGCTCCATCGCCTCCGCCGTCACCAGCAGGCGCCGGCCGGCCGAGGTCAGGCCGTAACCTTGCGGGCTGCGCTCGAACAAAGGCGTGGCCAGCGCCCGTTCCAGCGCCGCGATGCGCCGGCTGACCGTGGTATGGTCCTGGCGCAGGCGCGCGGCCGCCGCGGTCAGCCGCCCGGTGCGCGCGACCGCCAGGAAATAGCGCAAATGATCCCAGTCGAACCCGTCATCGATGGCCATGCGAGACTCGGCACAATGGTTCTGCAGAAATCCACATACCAGAAGCGGCCGGAAGATGACATTCGTCGGGCGGGAAGAAACGTCGCATAAAGCCCTGGCGTGGATTTTTCGAGTCCCCTCGGGATCGATCTCCGCGCTAGGATCTGCGAAAAAGACCAATACCTAACGGCTGCCGCGCCGGTCGAGGAGATCACAAGGGATGGAATTCGAGCTTTCGGAAGACCAGCAGGCGTTTCAGGAAACCGCGCGCGCCTTCGCCCGCGACGTGCTGCTGCCGGGTGCCGCGCGCTGGGACGAGGAGAAGCATTTCCCTGAGGCCGAATTGCGCGAGGCGGCGGCCCTGGGCTTCGCCGGCATCTATGTCCGCGACGACATCGGCGGCTCGGGTCTGGCCCGGCTCGACGCGGCGCTGATCTTCGAGGAGCTGGCGGCCGCCGATCCGTCGACCGCGGCCTATCTCTCGATCCATAACATGGTCGCCTGGATGATCGACCGCTTCGGCAATGACGGCGTGCGCGAGCGCTTCCTGCCGAAGCTCGTGACCATGGAACATTTCGCCAGCTATTGCCTGACCGAACCCGGCTCGGGCTCGGACGCGGCCTCGCTCTCGACCAAGGCCGTGCTGGACGGCGACCACTATGTGCTGAACGGCGCCAAGGCCTTCATCTCGGGCGGCGGCCGCAGCGAGGTCTATGCGGTCATGGTCCGCACCGGCGGCCCAGGCCCCAAGGGCATCTCGTGCCTGCTGGTCGAAAAGGGCACGCCGGGCCTGTCGTTCGGCAAGCAGGAAAAGAAGCTCGGCTGGAATTCGCAGCCGACCTGCCAGGTGATCTTCGAGGATTGCCGCGTGCCCGTCGCCAATCTGGTGGGATCCGAGGGCGAGGGCTTCAAGATCGCCATGGCCGGCCTCGACGGCGGCCGTGTCAATATCGGCGCCTGCTCGCTGGGCGGCGCCCGCGCCTGCCTTGAAGCCGCGCGCATCTACATGGGTGAGCGCAAGCAGTTCGGCAAACCACTGGCCGATTTCCAGGCGTTGCAGTTCAAGCTCGCCGACATGGCGACCGAGCTGGAGGCGGCGCGCCTGATGATCCACCGCGCGGCATCCTCGCTCGACGCCAAGCATCCGGAAGCGACGACCCGCTGTGCCATGGCGAAGCGCTTCGCCACCGACGTGGGCTTCAAGGTCGTGAACGACGCGCTGCAGCTGCATGGCGGCTACGGCTACATCAAGGAATACCCGATCGAGCGGTATTTGCGGGACCTGAGGGTCCACCAGATCCTCGAAGGGACCAACGAAATCATGCGCGTCATCATCGCGCGCCGCCTGCTGGAGAAGGCCTGACATCATGACCAAGATCGCATTCATCGGCCTCGGCAACATGGGCCGCCCCATG
>Ga0302314_10000548_pt1 | contig 69368 bp, 46 predicted proteins | sample III_Palsa_N2_3_FD_200533 | JGI IMG/M metagenome (GOLD analysis project Ga0302314, IMG submission 200533) | Peat permafrost microbial communities from Stordalen Mire near Abisko, Sweden - III_Palsa_N2_3 | ecosystem: Environmental > Terrestrial > Soil > Palsa > Peat permafrost | place: Sweden...
GCGGACGTGACCGCGCCGAGGTGGAAGAGGGCGTGGCTGGATCCGGGCGCTGCCAGGTGCGATGTCCACGACATGCAGCTCGAGACAATCCCAGCGCGCAGCGTGCGGTCGGCCAGGAATTTCGAGCATCTCTTGCGGATGGTCAGCAAGCTTGAGGAGAAGCGACGACAGAAGCGGTGGATTTACCGACACTAGCGCGAACTGTGGTGCTACTAGCACGAACTGTGACGCGCAACAACTACTACCAGAGCGCCCCGGCCAACTACTACGCCGCGTTCTGGCATGCGCACAGCATCGCGGGCCTGTCCTACGGGTTCGCGCACGACGACGTGAACAACCAGAGTTCTTCCATCGTCTGCGCCCATCCGGAGCATATGGCGTTCGGGATCAGCTATTGACGCATGGCCTGACCCGAAATCTTGCGTTGGCCAGGCCCCCTGACAAGGCCGCCAACTCGCTTTCCGCCCGTGCTGTGATCAATGTCCACGCCTGCCTCCATATTCTCCCGTGGAGGCAGAATTTCGCTCCAAAGCCGAGCGAGTGTTCCGCCCGGATCATCAGAGCTTCAGAAGAAGTCGTGAGTAACGCGCGCCAAGCCGAGGTCGCTGCAAAGGTCACCGAAGGGAGTCTCCGCGAGCAAGGGGAGTTGGCGCGCAAGGTCTGCTATCCGAACTCGGCACGCGAAGGCGCCGTGAGCCTGAATACCTGCACCGTCTCGGATAGGGTCATCGCCTGGCGCTTCAGGCTCTCGGCCGCCGCTGCGGACTCCTCCACCAGTGCCGAATTCTGCTGTGTCACTTGATCCAATTGCGAGACGGCACCGCTCACCTGATCAATGCCGGTCGTCTGCTGCTGGGTTGCCGCGTCGATCTCGGAAATGAGGCTCGAGACCTGGCGTACCTGGATGACGATGTCGCCCATCGTCGTGCCGGCTTCGCCGGCGAGGCGCGAGCCGGCCTCGATACGCTCGACGCTGAGTCCGATGAGGGACTTGATCTCCTTGGCGGCAACCGCCGAGCGCTGCGCCAGACTGCGGACTTCGTTCGCCACCACCGCGAAGCCGCGTCCTTGCTCGCCGGCCCGCGCGGCTTCCACAGCGGCATTGAGCGCGAGGATGTTGGTCTGGAACGCGATGCCGTCGATGACGCTCGTGATGTCCGAGATCTTCTTCGAGCAGGCGCTGATGTCCTCCATGGTCGACAGTACCTGGCCAACCACCGTACCTCCGAGTGCCGCCACGCGGGTCGCGGACCCGGCGCGTTCCGCGGCCGCGCGCGCGGCATCGGCGTTCTGCCGGACCGTCGCGCTCATTTGCTCCATCGACGCTGCGGTCTGCTGCAGATTCTAGGCTTGCTCCTCCGTACGCCGCGACAGGTCAGCGTTGCCCGCCGCGATCTGGGACGTGCCGGTGGCGATGGAATCACTGCTGTGGCGCACCTGGCGCACGATGGACGACAAGTTGTCGTTCATGCCATGCAGCGCCATCATGAGTTGGCCGAGTTCGTCCGTCGCACCGACGCGGATTTCGGCGCTCAGATCGCCGCTGGCCACCGTCTTTGCGACGTTCACGGCTTCGTCGAGAGGTCGGGTGATGGATTTCGTCAGGACGAGGCCGAGCACGGCAGAGGTGAGCACCGCAGCGACCGCGAGCGCGATCATCAGCAGCTTGGCGCTCACCGCCACGTCGGCCGCCTCTTTGCCGAACTGCTCCATGCCAGCGATCTGCGTCTGCGAGAACGCTTCGATGGCGGAGAGATAGGCCGTCTGCAAGGGCAGCACGTCCTTGACCAGAAATGCGCGGCCGTCGTCAATCTGTCCGTCCTTGATCAGCGCGACCAGCTTCGCCTGGTCTGCCTTGAATGCCGCGCGCGCCTCGATCAAGTTCGCCAGCGCCGCCTTGCCTTGCTCGGTGTGGATCGTCTCCTTCAACCGCTCGATCGCCGAGGCGACGATGGGCGCCGACTGCTCGATCTTCACGAGCTCGCCGCGCACGACCTGTGGGTCGGCGGCGATCAAGGCAGTGCGCATAGCGCGCGCCTGACGGTTGACTTCGTTCTCGATGGTTTGCGCGAACGGGACCTTCACGAAACGATCGTGCAGGATCGTCTCCGTGCTGGCGTCATCGGCGTCGACCTTCAAGATGCCGATGACGGCAGTCGCGATCAGCAGCGCGACGACGACGGCGAAGCAGGCGGCCAGACGGGGGCCGATCTTGAGGCGAGTCAACGGGTTCAAGGCGATTCTCCAGGTCGAGACGGCGGCTTGACCCGAAGGCATCGAAGCGAGATGCGCTAGCGAGGGACGCTCTGGGTGTCGTTGGGCTCACTCCCGTCCCGGATATTGGAAGTGGGCTTGACTGACTCGAGGCTGTCGTTGTCGGACTTTTGATTGTTGGCACCCGGTCAATAGCGATTCGCGGTGAACATCACGGAGCGCGTCCCTGTGACAGGGTCGTTGGATGCGGAGGCGTACGGCGTGCCGCGGTCGCTCGGCGAACTGGCGCTTGTGCTCAGGCAGCGAGAGCTGCAGACGGAAGCCGATCAGAAGACTTTTCACCCTGAAAACCACCGGCAAGCTCGGGCCACTGGACATTTCGATATTGCAAGACCGGATCTGCATGACGGCAGCGATGCCGGTGCTGGAGCCGATCTTCGAAGCAGACGTTCCACCCGAGCAATTCGCCTACCGGCCGTGCGGCAATGCCCGGCAGGCGGTGCTGGGCGTGAGAGACCTGCCGTTCCGTGGCCCTGCGAACGTCGTCGACGCTGTGCGGCCTAACCGCAGGGCCTGATTGTTGCCCTGGTCGGAGGAAGGACATGCGAGATTCCGGATTCGTCCTCGACGAAACTCAGCCCACATGGTGGCTGCGCCAGCGTGCTCGGACTTGCCATGTCGAAATGCATTCGGGGACGCTCGGCCGCCAATTCGAGCGGGACTTCATCAGGGCACCTAAAAAGCGCGTGCATCACCATGGGACTAAGAGGGAAGCTGGTCGCTCTGTTCTTCATCGGCTTCGCATCCACCTGCAGCCTGGGCGTCGCCATCCTTGTCCGCGACTTGAGATCCGACTTCTCCGAAATGGAGCGCGATGAAGCCCTGAGGCTCAATGACCAGCTCGTGCGCAACTTCAAGGTCGAACTCGAGCATCTGAACGAGCTCAACACGGACTGGGCAGACTGGGCGGGGATGTATACGTTTGCCCAGACTCTGTCTCCCGAGTTCGCAGCGGCCGAGGTCGGTACTGGCGCGCTGGACAGCGCGAAATTGAGTTTCGTCGCGATCTTCGACAACGACCACCGACGGACGTTTCTGAGGGCCGCCGCCGATCTGGCCGACCGGGAATCCAACAAAGGCCTGTCGATGACCCTGGAGGACATGCGGCGCTTCTACGAAGCTCAGGGAACCGCAAAGTCCTGCAGCCTGCATAGCGCCGACGGCGAGATCTATCTTCTCTGCTGGCAGTACATACATCGCAGCGATGGATCGGGCGAGCCGCATGGCACGCTCCTCATGGGACGATTGCTGGACGAGCACATCCTGCAAAGGATCCGGAATCAGAGCGCGCTCGATTTCGAGATCGAGAAAGTACTCCCCGCAACAATTCCGGGCACGTCAGGAGTTTCCGGTGGCACCGTTTCTACCGATTCGTCGGTGATCGGTGGCCAAGACAAACACATGCTGACGGGCAGGATGCTTGACGCGTCGGGCAAGCCCGTCTTCCTTTTCCATATACGCCTGCCGGCAGACATCGAGCGTAGCGGACGACAGATCACCCGGCGGGTCGTCCTGGTTGTCATGGTAGGAGCGATGCTCAGCGGCGTGGTGCTCGTGCTGGGCCTGCAGTACTTCCTTGTGCGACGATTGCAGCTCATGGAACGTCAGCTTCGCCACGTGGGCGAGGCTGGCGGATGGCCGGAGCAAATTGCCATAGCGCCCGGGCAGGACGAAATCGCGACCCTCGGGGAGGCCATCAATCGGATGCTGCGCGTGCTGCGGGAGCAGGGACAGGCTCTGGAGCTTCTATCGCTGACCGATCCACTCACGCGCTTGGCGAACCGGCGCGCCTTCGACCGGGACCTGGCCACCGGCATGAGCCTGAGCCGACGCAGCATGGTTCCCTTGTCGCTGCTGGTGCTCGACGTGGATCATTTCAAAGGGTACAACGACCTCTACGGACACCCCGCTGGCGACGGGGTGTTGGTGGCCATCGGTCGGATACTGCGTGAGGCCGCCAGCCGGCCTACCGATCTCGCCGCCCGCATCGGCGGGGAAGAGTTCGCGATCCTGCTGCCCAACACGACGCCGGAAGGGGCCGTTCGGGTGGCGACAAGGATCCACGAGGCACTGGCGGCGCTGGCAATGGCGCACGGAGCTTCATCGGTGAGCGAGCACGTCACCGTGAGCATCGGGGTGACGCAGGCCATGCACGACGAAGCGGCAGACGAGTTCGTCGCTCGGGCCGATAGGGCGACGTACACCGCCAAGGACGCTGGACGCAACCAGACCTGTGCACTCGGTGCCTCGGAATGTTGCACCGGCAGAAATGAGGCGTGAGTCCTTTGGTGCCCCGTGGTCGCTCCAAGCGCGCATATACGGCAGCTCGCAAGCGGGCGCTCGTCAAGAGCCGGTTGTGGCCCGGTACGCGTCAGTGGTGCTCGCCGATCCGCTCAATCGTCGACGCGTTGGCCCCTGACAAGACTGGCACAGCTAGAGGCGCCGGCGGCAGCGCGATGCGCCTGTCGGCCAAGGCGCTCACGGACTTCTGCCGCGCCTCCAACAGCGCTTAGCGGCGGCGGTACGTCGCACGGCGCTTAACTTGCTGTCCCAGAGATTCAATGAACCCCACGTCGTATCCCACAACAAACAGCAAGGGCAGGGGCATCGTCCCGTTGATCTCATCGCGGCAAATGGTGCGCGAAAGAGCAATCTCACCAATGGTGACGAACATGCCCCCTTAGTCCGCCGTCCGAGCCACTCGGCGCCCACCAAAGTGAACAAGAGCCAGTCCGCTATGGCGCTTTGTCCGGCTAAATGATGCCGACCCAATGAGAAGTACCGGGAGTCAACCGCCTCGCCCCGCAGCGCAGGCGGCAGCGACCAGTGCTGCCAGCACGTTCCACCTCCGCAACGACATGGCTTCGCTCACGGCGCGTTCTCGAGTGCCTGCAGCGCCGCCGTGACGTAGACGAGCGGCGCGTTCCAGTTGACCGCCACCTCGTTGGTCGCATAACTGCAATCCTGATCCAGCCAGGACTTCGCGGGCTCCACCGGGTAGGACAGTGGGCAGTTGGCGCGATCCTGGTGCCCCGGCTGCGGACCCCCAACGAGAAATCCGGGCACCGGCGCCGCGACGCCGTCGGCCATTGACGGCCGATGGTGCGGATGCAACGGCGAGCGCGTGCCGAAGCCGGTCACCATGGACGCGCCGGTCGCATTGCGGCCGAGGACATAGTCCAGAAGCGCTTGCGCGGCGTCGAGTTCGCGACGGTTCCCGGTCAGCCGATAGCCCTGGATCAACACCAGCGCCTGGTTCAGCGCAATCGAATTGCTGCCCCACTGGAAATCGTCGACGCCCATGCTGACGCGCCACGCGGACGCCTGCCAGTCGGAGGCGAGCCGCTGGGCAAGTCCGTCAATGCGATCCACGATCAGGCGCTGGTCGGCTGCCGGCGTGAGGGCATGGCGATGATGAGCCAGGGAGATCCACGCCAGCTCGCCCACGTTGCCCCAGCCGGGAACGGACGCAGGCAGCCCCGGCGCCCGCATCGCCGCATAGTAGAGATCGTTGCCTGTAGTGATGTAGAGCTCCGCTGCGGCCCACGCGAACTCGTCGTCCAGTACGTCGTCGGCGTAGACCCCGGTGTGGATGTCCTGCGGCTCGTGGTAGGGCGCGGGTGCATGGGAGTGTGCCCAGGCCCAGGCCGACTCGGCGGCTGCGCGCATGCGCGCAGCGAGGCCGGGCCGCTGCCGTTCGTACGCGCGGAAGACGCGGCTCGCGGTGGCCATCACGGCCGCGAAGTCGAGCGTCGCGGCGGTGGACTTCGCGACCACGTAGCGCGGGGCGGTCGCCTTGTCCGGCATGACGATGGGGTCGAAGTTGGCGTTGGTGAGCTTGTGGTAGACGCCGCCGTCCGCGGGATCCTGCATGCACAGCATCCACTCGAGGTTCCACAGGGCCTCGTTGAGCACATCTGGCAAGCCGTTGCCGCTTTCGGGCAGACGAACGTGCTGGCGCTGGAAGTAGCCCGGGAAGTGCTCGTAGGCCGCCAGCAGCGTCCAAGTCGAGATGCCCGAGTTGACGACGTACTTGTTGTAGTCACCCGCGTCATACCAGCCCTTCGGGCAGGCGATGACGCTGCCTTCGGGTCGTGTCGGGCTGGCCGCCGATGCATGCACGAGGACTCGGGTGTCCGGATGTCCGGCCGCACGCGCCCATGGACCGGCGTAGTCGGGCGTCAGGGCCGTGCTCGCGCGGTTAAAGTAGAAGGCCCTGAGGCTCGCGGCGGCGAGCGCTTCGTAGGCATCCGGCGCGATCGTGAACGGCGGCGAATCTGCGAGACCGTCGACATGCACCCGGAACGATCCCGAGGCCGTCAAGGTGCTGAAGTCGGCCAGGCGGACGGTCGCCTGCGCGGGCGTCCACAAGGCCGGCCCTCCGAGGGTGCCGGTGAGTACCACGCGAGCGGTCGACGCGTCGACGATGTCGAAACGGGCCGCTTCCACCGCCGGGACGACCGCCCATTTGGCGCCCCCAGGCAGAAAGCCGACCTGGTTGATCTGGATGCGGTCCGTGGTCGCGCCGGGCGCACCGCTGTCTGTGGCGCAAGCGCTCAGCGCCATCAGCACGGCGCCGATCGCGGCGGTGCGACATCGAGGAATGAATCGAAACGGGTGCATCGCGACCCTATCCAGTTACCTGCCGCATGTCGGCAAGGCGACGGACAGGGCTTGCCCGACGTACGCCGCATTGGCCGGCTCCGATCGCGACTCCCCCGCGCCACAGACGAGGCGGAACGCCTGTTGCCGCGGCATTCCGGGGTAGCTCCCGTTGCGAGGTCCGAACTCGAGCCGCCCTTCCTTGTCGTTCCAGCTCAGGCGCACGGTTGCGTAGCGCCCCTGCTCGTACCCGTACCCGTCGCCCTCGTCATCGTAGAGCTCGAACGTTCCATCCCTGCCCGGATAGATCCTCAACTCGATGGGCGCATCGGTCTTTTCGTCGGCGTACTGCCGCTCCGGCCCCAAGGGCAGGATGCTTCCCGCGCGCGCATAGAGTGGAATGGTCGCAAGGTCGGCCTTGGCGGCCACGACCTGGCCGCCCCCATGGCGGCTGCCGCTCCAGAAGTCATACCAGTCCGTCCCGGCCGGGAGATAGACCGTTCTCACCGTTGTGGACGGCTGGACGACCGGGCTGACCATCAGCGCCTTGCCGAACAGATATTGATCCGTGATACCGAGTGCAGCGCGGTCGGCGCGGAAGTCCATGGCCAGCGGACGCATCATCGTGCCGGACCGCTGCGTGACGTCCCACGACAGCGAGTAGATGTAGGGCAGCAGGCGATAGCGCAACTGGTCGTACTTCAACAGGATCCGCTGCGTCGACTCCGGGAACGCCCACGGCTCTCTGCCCTCGCCGGTGCCATGCACGCGGAACATGGGATTGAATGCTGCGAACTCGTACCAGCGCGTGAAGAGTTCGGCGTAGCTCGGGTCGCCCGGACTGCCGCCGAAGAAGCCTCCGATATCGGCCGACCAGTATGGAATGCCGCTCAGGCTGAAATTCAGGCCGGCCGGAATCTGGCGCCGCAAGGTGTCCCAGTTGCCATGCGTGTCGCCTGACCATGTCACTGCGCCGTTGCGCTGCTGTCCGGCATAGGCGGAGCGGGTCAGGATGAAAGAGCGCTTGCCTAGCACGTCCCGGCGTGAGCCGTCGTGGACGGCTGTAGTGTGCCAGAGCGGGTAGGCGTTGTAGACCTGCACCGCAGGGCCTTGCGCCGTGTTCAGCGCGCGCATCTGGCCCGGCTCCCCACCCAGCTCCGGTTCGCTCGCATCGAGCCACCAACCGTCGAACCCCAAGGTGCCTAGATGCGTCATGATCTGCTGCCAGTAGATCTGTCGGCCCGGCTCCGAATACGGGTCGTACCATCTCACGAGGCCGTCGGGGTACCCGGGATAGACAACGGGATAGGCCGCACCGGCTCGATCCAGTTCGGCCAGGTTCGCCAGTCCCAGGTCAAAGCGTGGCCAGACGGAAATGATGGCGTGGACGTTGTTCGCGTGGAGTTCCCGGACCATGGCAGCGGGATCGGGGTATCGCGTGGCGTCGAATTCATGACTTCCCCAGCCCCCCTTGCGCCAGTATTGCCAGTCCTGCACGACTGCGTCGAGCGGGATCTTGAGCGCGCGATACCGTTTGGCCACGGCCAGGAGTTCATCCTGGGTCTGATAGCGCTCCTTCGACTGCCACAGGCCCCAGGTCCATCGCGCCATCATCGGCGCGGCGCCGGTCAGGGCACGATAGCCGCCGACCACGTCGTCGAGGTCCGGGCCGTAGATGAAGTCGTAGTCGATGCCGCTGCCGTACTCCGAGCGGAAGACCACCTGGCCGGCAGATTGCGGCAGCGCGACGTCCACGTTGGTGACGGAGGCGTTGTTCCAGAGGATGCCGTACCCGCCCGAAGAGACGAGCATGGGAACCGCGACGTCGCGATTCGCCTGCTGCAATCGCACGGTGCTGCCGCGGTAGTCGAGGAGCCCGCTCTGATGCTGCCCCAATCCGTACGTGGCGTCATTCTCGTCGAGTGAGAACGACTGCTCCAAGGGACCGCTTTGCCCGGAAGGTAGCGATCGGGCATTGAAACCGCCCGCTTCGGTGATGATCTTGCCCGCCGGGTCAAGGAATGCGATCGCCCCGGTGGATCGGTTGGCGCGAACTTTCATGGCCGCAGTGGACAGGACGACGTTGTCCGCCGTCGTGACGACACTCCAGGGGCGAGCGCTCGGTTGGCCGATGACGGCGGGGTTGTAGGAGCCGGCCCATTCGCGGCCTCGGTGGAAGCGAACGCGAATGATGCGATCCCCCCAGGGTTCAATCGCCAGAGTGCCGCGGGCGCCCGTGAGGAAGACACCAGACGCAGTGCGCTCCACATTTGAAAAGCCGCTGGGACTTGCCTCGGTCGTCCCACTCTCCGTGGTCGGAGCCTGGCCCCATGCTGGATTGCTGCTCCATGCGACGACGAGCGCTGCCGAAAGAACTCGTGCGATGGAAAGGAGATGGACACCTTTTTGCATGTGGATCGGTCTCGGATTTTGAAGTTGTGAGGCCAAGGCACTGTCTGTTCAGCTTGTTTGGCGTTGGTTCGCCGCCCCCGTGGCATGCAAATCATCTTTTCACGACATCTGCGCGCTCCACCGTGTTCAGGGTCACGGCGTCAGCGACAAATCGCTGCCGTCGAAATGCCCACGAATGGGCTAGGTGGTGATTCCCTGATAGACGAAATCGCGAACTCTGACGTGTCCAGCACCCACGCAGCAGATGCCGATCTTCAGGCTCAGAAACCCGCCGAACACGTTGTGGTGGATGCCCGAGACCTCCATCTGCCAAGGGTGTTTGGTCCATAGCCCGTGGCCCTGGGCGTAGTGGAACGTGATGATGTTGTCGCGGTTGGAAACCTTGATGCGCACCGACTTTGCGGAGACATCCTGTCGCATCCAGCGTTGCTCCTGTCCGTAGATCCAGGTCAGCATTTGGGTGGTGCTGAAGCCGATGCCGCAGAACATGCGGTCACTGTAGAACAGCGTCAGCCCCGCCTGCGCGCCCTCGTCGATGTCGAGCGTCACCTGCGCCTCATAGCTCCTGTCGCCTACCAGCATCGTGAGCGGTGAGCAGTCGGCCGGGCCCGTGCCCTTGGCCGCCAGGACCAGTGCACCCGTTTCGTAGCGGGCGCGCGCGATCTCGTTGTTGCCGGGATTGAAGAAGCTCCACTGCGTACCGAACTTGTTTGTGGAGAAATCATCCGACAGGGCAAAGCCGGCGGGCCCCGTGGATCGCGGCAACGGCTTGCGCAGCGGTGCTTTCAACGTGCCACCGGTCGCGCGTGGCCAGCCGTCGGTCGTCCACGTCATCGGCTCCAGCAGGGTCTGTCGACCCAGCGTGCGAAAACCGTTTTCATAGCCGTGATAGACCAGCCACCAGTCGCCGGCAGGTCCTTCGACGGCCGTTGCGTGGCCGCGCGACCACCAGGGCTCGTCGGCGCTGCGCGTATGGACGATCGGGTTGTGCGGGCAGTCCTGCCAGGGACCGTGTATGGATCTCGACCGCGCCACTATCACCATGTGGCTCGTGGGGGGGCCCGAGGTGCCTCCCACGGCCGACATCAGGTAGAACCAGTCCGCGCGGCGGAAGATCTTCGGCCCTTCTGCCGCGAACATCTCCACGACCCAGTCGTCCGGGTAGCGCCATGGATCGTAGACATGCTCCAGCGCGCCGCTGGTCGCCAGGCCGTCGTCGGTCAACCCGATACGGCGCACCCCATTAAAGAACAGGTAGCGCTTGCCGTCCTCGCCGACGGCATGGCCCGGATCGATGCAGCCCTCGATCTTCAGGTCGATCGGCTCGCTCCAGGGGCCGCGCATGTCGTCTGCGTGGATGACGAAGATCGACTGGCGATCGTCCGGATTGGCGGGAATGTAGATGTAGTAGCGGCCATCGTGCTTGACCAGGTCCATGGCCCACACCGTGCCCAGCGGCCGCTTCAGCGCCGGGCCGATGGGCGTCCAGTTCACGAGGTCGGTCGAATGCCAGATGACGACGCCCGGGTACGAGAAGAACGACGAGAACGTCATGTAGTAGTCGTCGCCGTCCTTGAGCACGGTCGGGTCCGGATGGTCGCCGGGCACGATCGGGTTGAGGTAGGTGCCGTCGCCCAGGTCGGCCTGGCGCTGGCCTTCCGCCGCGGCGCGAGAGCCGTCGCGCCGTCGACGCGCGGTGCTGGCGACGGCCGATGTCGTGGCCGCAAGGGTTGGTGTCGACAGTGTTCCGACCAGCAAGGTCTTGAACGCAGTTCTTCGGGAGTTCGATGTCATGGGTGCGTTGATTCTTCGAGTGGCAGTGCGCACGAAATTCGTGGTCCGGCTGGAGCCACGGTCGGAGCGACTTCGACGGGACATTGCGTCGACGGCCGGGACGTCGCGACTCGGACGAGCGACTCGGCGGCGAGGCCCGGCATGCGGACTATCGGAAGATGAATCGTGGACATGAAGGTGTACCTTGTGCGCGGGATCACTTGGCACCTTCCACGAGTGCCTTGATGATCTCGGGATAGACCTGCGTGCCGGTCTCGCGGTCGAATAGTCCGGAGCCATGGTTTTCGCCGGCTGCACCGGCATCCCAGTAGACGGGCACCAGACCATGTGTCCAGGCCGAGTGCGCAATGTAGCGGTCCCAGTCCAGGCGGTAGGCCTCCGCGCCTGGATGCTCGGTGCGGCGCATCGCGGCGAATTCGCCGAGGATGACGGGGGTGCCGAGGTCGACGAATGCGGCTTTCATTTTCTGGAACTGCGAGTCGACATACGCCTCGTTGGCCCAGGTCTCGGTGGTACTCGGGTCTGTTGCCGCCGCGCCCCATTGCCAGATGCTGCTCTGGGAATTGATCGTGAAATCGTAGGGGTCGTAGAAATGCACCTCCATCATCAGCCGCTTGGTGGCCGTGTCGGTGGGCAGGCTGTTGACGGCGATCGTGTAGTCGATATTGGTGTTGAAGCCCTGCACGATCAGGTGGCGCACGGCGTTGTTGCCGCCGGTGGCGCGCACCGCGTCGACGAACACCTGGTTGAAGCCGTTCTGCACGGCGGCGTATTCGGCGGTGGGCGCGCCATAGTCGCCGGCGACCATCACCTCGTTGGTGCCGGCGAACAGCAGCGTGTCGTCGAAGTCCTTGAAGTTGTTGGCGATCTGCGTCCAGTACTTGGCCAGTCGCGCGCTGGCCACGCCCCGGCTGGCATAGGTGGGCTGCAGCCAACCACCGTCCCAATGCACGTTGATGATGGTGTACAGCCCCGCAGCCTTCGCATAGTTGACGACCTGGGTGACGCGGGCCATCCAGGTGCTGCTGATGTGGTCGTTCGCATCGGCGTACTCGCGCCAGTCGGCCGGGATGCGGATGGTCTTGAAGCCGGCTGCCTTGACGGCGCTGATCAACGCTTGCGTCGTGGCCGGATTGCCCCAGGCGGTCTCGCTCCCGGTGGACTCCAACGAGTTGCCGAGGTTCCAGCCGGGGCTCATCTGCGCCGACAGTTGAAGGCTTGTCAGATCCCGCATGCCTGAAGTGGCCAGGGTGCTGGTCGGTGGCGCGGCGTTGGTGCCGCTCGAGTCGCCGCCGCAGGATGCGAGGGTGACGATCGGTGGCAGCAGTAGCCAAGCGAGCAGCGCAACGATGGCAGTTTTCTTCACGATATCCTTTTGTTGTCCGAGCCGGGCCTTGTCTCCGAGGCCGGTCATTCAGCGCGCCGGCTCCAGGGTCACCAGCACGATGTCGTTGCTACGCATGGAGATCGTCGTGCTGAGGACGCCTCCGGCGATCAGAGTGACCATGCTGTCGGACTCCGGCGTGTCGGCTGTGAGGGCATTCAGGCGACGCAATTGCCCCACGTCCAGCGATGCGGGCTTGCCCATGTCCAGCCATGCGGTGAAGGCGTCGTTGACGCGGTAGCCAGTGCGGTGGACTTGCAGTCGGTAGCTGCCGGCGCCCACGTGCGCGATGCGCAGCTCGACAGGGCGTGACGGCGTCGCCGGCACGGGCTTGCCGAAAAAGGGGCGATTGCTCACGTCTTGCACGGGCTGCTGCCAGTCCCAGACGACCACCGCCGTGCGCTCGCCGTCGGCCGACGCGAGGACGCCGTCGTCGTGGCTCGGGATATCGTTGCCGGCCAGGGCGTGCAAGTACTTGTAGGCGAAGAAGGCGGGCTTGCGGATGCCTTCGCGCGTCATCAGTCCGAAGCCGCCGTGGAATGGTGTCGGCGGCGGGCCGGGCTCCTCGAACAGGTCGCTGAACGTCCAGTAGCTCATCGCCTGCGCGAGCCCGCGTACGGCGTGAAGCTTGGCGAGGATGTAGGCCGCGCTGATGTAGGAATCGTGTACCAGGTCGCGCGGGTTGTAACTGGTGCTCCACTCGGTGATGTAGAGCGGCAGCGTTGGCAGGTGCGAAGCCTTGATCTGCTCGTGCACGCGGCGCACGTCGCCGACGATCGCGTCGGGCGATGCCGAAAGCTTGCGGTCGTCGACGCCGTTCTCGTCGAGGAAGCCGCCATCCACGCCGTAGGTGTGCGTGGTGACGAAGTCGACGGGAACGGCGTGTTCCCTGGCGTAGGCGAGAAAGGGAACGACCCAGTCTGCGCCGGCCGTGGACGGGCCGCCCACACGCAGCCTCGCATCCACGTTCTTGAGCGTGCGGGCCGTGGAGGCATAGAGCTCGAAGTAGGCTTTCTGGTCGGCGCCTTCCCAGAAGCCTGCGAGGTTGGGCTCGTTCCACACCTCGAACGGCCAGTCTTGCACTTCCTTGATGCCGTAGCGCTGCACGATGTGGCGCGCGAAGGCTTCGACCAGTGCCTGCCAGGCCGCCGGATCTGGATGCGACGTATTGCCCTTCCAGTAGAAGATCGTCTGCGGCGACGACGCCATCGCCGCGGGCGTGAAACCGAGCTCCACCAGTGGGCGAACGTGGCGCGCCAGCAGTTCGTCGTACAGGCGGTCGATGCCGCTGAAGTCGTAGACGGCGCGCCCGTTGACTGTGCGCACGGTGCCCAGCACGTCATGGAAGATCGCGTGGAAGCGAACCTGGCGAAAGCCCAGTTCGTCGACGGTAGTCTTCAGCTGCGCGAGGCTGTCTTCGCGGCCCGTGGTTCCGGGGTAATCTGCGCCGATCGCCTGGTCGAAGAATCGGTCGACGGGCTGCAGCGCCTGGGCGCGGTCCAATTCGACGAGTCGTACGTCGACCGCCGAGGCCGCGGGCTGCGAGATCATGGTGAATGCGAAGAGTGCGGCGATCAGCCGGGCGCCGTGCGCGGCTTGGCGTGCGGCGAGCACGAGCAGCGGCCGGGGATTCGTCATGCGGAGGTACTCATCCGACCGGTGGCAACCGTGCCTGGCGCCGCGGCAGTGGCGAGTTGCCAATACAGGTTGCAGCGCTCATGCGCGATGCGATGGAACGGGATGAGCTGCCACTCGGTGGTCGGATCTGCGACGTGCAGTCGAAACGACAAGCGCGGTCCGGGATCACGTCGAACCGACTGCTCCAGTGCGTCTGACGCCACGTTGATTGCGGGCAAGGCCATGGGTGCGTCCAGCACCTCGCCATAGGTGCGTTCGCTCACGACGATGTCGGCACCGGACTTCATGCCGGTGTTGCCAAGCCGCGCGGCGAGCACGATCGGACCGAACATCAGCGCGGCCACGTCCGGCGCGTCCGGCAGCGGTGCGAGGTGCAGGTGCATCGGCAAGTCGATGTCCAGCATGTCGCCGTCGTGCCAGATGCGCTCGATGTCCACGTGGCGGCCCGGCTGGCGGCTCTCCATCGCGACCTGGCCGTTCACACGCAAGGTGGCCTGGCGACACCACGCGGGGTGCCGCAGGCGCAGCGTGAGCCGCACTGGATTGGCCGTGCGCAGTGTCAGCCGTGTCGAGGCCTCGTCGGGGAACGCCGTTCGCTGCTGTACGCGCACGCCTCGGTCGCGCCAGTCGAGGTCCGCGGAGATGAACTGCTCGACGTAGAGCGTCCGGCCCCGGTGGAACCAGATCGACTCGCCGTACTTCGAGTGGTTCTCGAGGCCGGTGCCGGTGCAGCACCAGAATGAGCGCTCGGGGGTGCCATAGAGCTTCGGATAGCCGGGGCGGGTCGATTGGAAATACGTTGTCATCCCGGTGTCTGGATCCTGCGACGCGAGGATGCCGTTGAACACGGCGCGCTCGTAGTAGTCGCCGTAGCGCACATCGGGGCGTCCCATGAACAGGGCGCGCGTCAGGCGCAGCATGTTGTAGGTGCAGCACGTCTCCATCGTCCTCGCCGACATCAGCTTGCTGCGCGTCAGCGCGGCGGGGTAGAAGTGCTCTCCTTCGCCGTTTCCGCCAGTCGCGAACGAGCGCCGTTCGACGACGGTCTGCCAGAAGAAGCGCGCAGCGCGGCCGCAGCGCTCGTCGCCTGTCAGGCGGTGCAAACGCTCGAAACCGACGGCCTTCGGGATTTGGGTGTTGGAATGCCAGCCGTCGAGTTGATCTCGGCCTTCGGCCAGCGGTTCGAGCAGCGCGCGATGGTTGAAGCGCTGGGCGAGTGCCAGGTAGCGGGGATCGTCCGTCAGCACATGGAGGTCGGCCAGCACCTCGTTCATGCCGCCGTGCTCGGTGCCTAGCATGGCCTGGAACGTCGCTTCGGGGCAATCGCGTGCGGCGTCGTCGATCCAGTCGGCGAGATGTGTCAACACAACTAGCGCCTGCGGCTGTTGCGCATGCTGGTGCGCATCGCGCAGGCCGGCCATCACCTTGTGCGTCGTGTACCAGGGCACGCCCGTGATCGGGCGGCCGGCGAGGGCGTTGCGAAGTTGCTTCTCGTCGTCGGGAAAGGCGCAGACCAAGCCGCGTCCGCTGGCGCGCTGGCAGGCCGCCAACGCATCGACGATGTAGTCGACGCGATGCCGATACACCGCGTCGCCTGTGGATGCGGCCATCATCGAGCAGGCGCTGAGAAAGTGGCCGAGCGTATGCCCGTGGCACCGGATTTCCACCCATGGCTCCTGCGATTCCCAGCCGCCATAGACAGGTGCGGGCGAGGCGAGGCCAGCGTTGATGCGAAAGTTGTGGAGCAGGCGATCTGGATCGAGCGAGAGCAGGTAACGGGCGTCCAGCGCGCGCGCCGATTCGAAGGCGCCGGCCTGAAGGCGGACATCCCGTAGGGGGAAGGGCTCGACCGGCTCCTGGGCGCTTTCGGCACCCTGTCCGGCCGCGGCCGTGACGGGCAACGTGCCCAGCCAGGGCATCGCCGCCAGGGCCTTCAACAGGTCACGCCGATCGTTCATGGTTGATTCTCCGTTTGATACGTTGTTCTCTGGTCGGCGGGATGGACGTGGCGCGTGCCGTGCGAACGCAATGAGCGGTACTCCTGCCGACCAATGACGATTGACTGCGGCTGCCGCGATCGGAAAGGCGAGGGTTCGTTGGCGTCATCTCGCTCGCACTTGCCCATGTCCGGGCGTGTCGTAGAGATCCTCATCGGTGGGCTCGCCCGCGGGTCAACATCCTCGCCGGTGTCGTCGAACTGCCGACCGCGAGAAGCGGAAGCATTCGCCAGTACAAGGCGCGCGGACGGCGGCGGAGTTGCCGCTTGCGGACTCAAAGTTTGCCTAAATTTATCGATAAATCACTCGGCTTGCTTTTACAGTTGCATGAGACGTCGCCGCTCCTTGCAAAGGAACTGGTGACTCATCACCTTGCAGCATGCACCATATTAGTTCGAACGTCGAACCAAATGAAGATCGAGAAAACCCTAGCCAAATGAGTCCCACATGAACATGCGCGTACCGTTGCCGCGAGGACAGCCAAGTCTGAGACACGCCGAGCATAACTTCGGGCGGGATGACGCTGTCGCTGCGCCTCTTCGATACGTTGCATCGTCGTACTGGCACACATTCGGCTCGAGAGGTTGTTGCACCGCAAGGTGCTCGAATGGCTGAACGATCCGCCGGAGATCGCCTGGCATGGGTTCGTTGGTACTTCGCCCGGCCATCGAGCTTGCCCCACTCGATTCGAGGGAGCCGGAGCTTCATCGCGTGAACCATTCGAACGTCGCACTGCTGGCTTCGCGAGTTGCAAACATCCACTTCGCTTCGCGGTGATGGATCGGTCGACGGCCGATGTTGCCGACGACGCGGCCGCCCCGATGGGGCGGAGCAAGGACGCACAGACGAGGCGGTCTCTAAGCATGCGCGTCTGTCTCCGACCTGCAGCGCGCAGCATTAAAGCGTCAACGCGCAGTGAAACTGAGTATTTCCCCCCTGTTCGTTCATTTGGCCGTCGAACTAACATCTGATGCAAGATGATTTAACCATAAATCACGACGATGAAGGAGACATCAGTTGGCGACGCAGTATCGAGCCCCTTCAGTTGGGGATCATGAATGCCGGCAGCCGGATTCGGGGCGAATCCGACTCAGGCAGGCGGTGCGATGGGGACATCGCATGACGACTCCACGGGCCGCGCGAGGCCAATCCGCCCTGCAGGCGACCAGTTCAACCGATGCATGGCTGGGTATGGGCCTGTCCGACTCTGTCGACTTCAGCGCGCAGAAGCGAATCACGTTCTGGATGCGCAGCGCTCGGACAGGGCGGCGAGCCGATCGGCCATCAAGTCGGATTCCCAGTTCGACTGGCGCGAGCTGCCCCCACCATCATCGGTGCCGCGAGCGGTCTCGTGCACCACGAAGTCGCACCGCAATCCAAAGGCCAGGACTGCGGGAACTCGATCTGGAAGACGTGCGCGGATTGCAATGGTTCGTGCGCGCGGGCTACACCGTCACTCTGTGCGACCTGGAGCGTCGATGGATGGGCTCCGGAACTCCCCACTCCCTTGCGCGGCGGACGCGGCTTGCCGTCTGCCTGGCGACGCCCGTTTGTTCTCGCCACTTCACGCATTGAAGGAGGAGCAGGCCCGCCAACAGTATTGACCGCTTTTCCAAGCAGACACCAAGGCAACCAGACAGTCCGCTCGCCCCCACCGGCACGCCGTGCGGCCTGCGTTCGAAATTTCCCGTTAGCCACCCGTACCGTCAAGGCGCGCCCTGAGCGCGCGAAAAGGACATGACATGAAACGCCTCACGACACTCATTCGAGTTCCGGCATTGCTGCTGGCTTGCGCCACCCTCGTCACCGCCTGCGGCGGCGACGGTGGCAGCTTGGCGGCACAGACGATCAGCTTCACCAATCCTGGCGCGCAGTCCCTCACCACGACGTCGGTCGACCTGGTGGCCACGGCGTCGTCCGGGCTGACCGTCAGCTTCGCGTCGACCACCAGCTCCGTCTGCACGGTCAGCGGCACCACGCTTACGCTGGTGGCGGCGGGAGATTGCGAGGTCACCGCCAGCCAGGCCGGCGATTCCGCCTATGCCGCGGCTGCGGCGGTCACCGATTCGATCACCGTCAGCCAGGCCAGCCAGACCATCACCTTCAGCTCGCCGGGCAACCAGACCCTGGGTACGACGCCGGCTGCGCTGGTGGCTACATCCACTTCGGGCCTGACGGTGAGCTTCGCCTCCACCACCCCGACGGTGTGCACGGTCAGCGGCACCACGGTGGCGCTGGTGGCTGCCGGCCAGTGCTCGATCATCGCCTCCCAAGCGGGGAGTACGACGTATGCTCCGGCTGCATCTGTCACCGATGGATTCACCGTCGCCGCGTACACGCCGCCGACGCTGACATTCCTGTCCGGATACCAAGCCACCTCCACCATCGAAGGCGGTGGCTTCGGTGGCTACGCCGGCAGCGACCCGACCAGTTCCTGCACGAGCTGCGCCGGCAGCGGTGGCGGCTTTGCGCCGACCGTCAGCGCCGCAAACAGTGACTTCTACTACTACTACAACCCCTCGGTCGAGCCGCAGTGGGAGTACCTGGGAATCTACGTGCAAGCCCCGGGCGTCACCGGCATCAGTTCGACCACCGACACCAGTGGCGTGCAGGTAGCCGACCAAACCATGCTGAACTTCAATCTGGCCGAGAACGCCGAGTGGTACAGCAGCGGCGCCACAGGCATCACCGTCACGTTGGTCATGGGCCACCTCGACAGCGCGGGCTGCAACCTCAACCTCTCCTATACGCTGACGCCCACGGCTGCGGCAACCACCGCCTATTCCGTGCCTTTGAGTGCCTTCGCGCGTTCGGACAGCTGCACCGCAAGCACAACCGCGGCGGCCGCGTTGGCGGCCTACCCGATCTCCCAGATCACGTTCCAGGGTTCGGGCAACGCGGGTGGCTCTGCAGTGCAAAACACCACGACGTTGCTCTATCCGACGCAGCTGACGTTGACCGGCGCCATCACGTTCCAGTAAGCATCAGCTTCGCGGGTGAGTTGCACCTTGGCGGCCGATGCCCTGTGCCGGGGCCGGTGGCCCGGACTTGGGCCGAGGTTCGCACGGGTGAAGTCGGTTGGCGATGCAGGCGGGTTTGCGCGCCTGGTCGGCTCCGGCTTCCCTCAACGAACTCACTCGCGGTCGCGCGCACCGGCGGACCAAGGAACCCTGCCCAAGTCGTTGATCGGGGGAAAGCGTGCCGGGCGTGCCCGTTGCGTCGCCGACGGAATGCGAGTTGGGCGTGTCCAGCCTTCGACGGTCAATCCCCATGCATCCACAGCCCGACTTGAATGCCCGTGTCGCCCGGAAGCGTCTGGACGGCAAACACGAACGGCGAGCAAATCCTCACGGCATCAACCGATCCTCATGAAGATGCACGACATCGATTGCACTGGACAATTCGGTCCTGCTAGCGCGTTGGCTGCCCGGCCTTCCAACCTTCCCGTGGACCCTGGAATGCGGCCCTCGCGCGACGCCAACGCCGCTCCGCTCGACCTCGATTCTCGACTTCTGCTTGCGCTCGCTCGGCTCCGCTCAGGCGGGTCCCTGCGCCTGGCCACGGTTGGCGGATCCACCGCTGCGGGCCTTGCTGGCGCACCGTGCCAGGAGAACGGATGGGCCGCACTGGTTGCGACATGGCTGCGCTATCAGGCAGCACGTGCTCGCGGAACGATCGAGTACGCCAGCCTCGGTGCGAGCTGCACCGATTCCGCGGCAGTTGCCATGCGCGTTGCCTCCGAGGCAATCGCCATGTCACAGGACATCGTCATCGTCGACTTCGGCGTCGGCGACGAGTGCCTCGACCCCCGTATCCGCGGCGCGAGCTACGAGAGCGTGTTGCGCCAACTGCTGCAGGCGCCATCGCGACCCGCGGTGATCACGCTGCACCTGACGCAGCAGGGCAATCGACGGCGCGAGGCGACTGACGAACACCTGCGCGTCGCTGCCCACTACGGGCTGACTCGCATCGACTTCGGCCACTGGGTGAACCAGCGCGCGGCACGTGGCGAACTGAGCTGGTCCGCCCTCTACGACGGACCGACCCATCCCAACGGTCGTGGCCACGAGGTCATCGCTGCCGCCGTGATCGAGCGCCTGCTGGCGGCATGGCGCTCTCCTGCACCGCGAGCGCCGGGCGTCGAAGCCGGGCTGCCACCGCCGTTGGTGAATGCAGACTGAAGTGCCCGGCGCTGCATGGCTGCGCCGGGCCGATGTTCACTGCACGGTGACGGCGAAGTTCCTCGATGCGTAATTCAGGCCGCCAGACGACGAGGTGATCTCGAAGCCATACTCAAGATCTCCGATCGTCACATCCCCGATCCACCCGAGGTTCTTCAAGTAGTTGAAGACGGCCAGCACGTCGACCGTGGTGTTGTTGGTCATCGTGGTGCGCAGGAACGAGTACACCATGTTGGTGCCGTTGTTGCCGCGGTAGACGTTCCAGGTGGTTCCAGCAACCGTCACGTTGCTGTAGACGGGGATTGCACAGCCGGCCGACGTCCAGTTGTACGAGATCGGCTTGACGTTGCCGCACCCCGCCGCGGTGCCGGTGTAGTTCAGCCAGAGCATGATCTCGTCGGCGTTGCTGTCGGCCCAGATGTCGAAGGTCGATTCCCAGGCGCCGCCCGCAGGCGTGGTGGCCGCGACGGGCACCGAGAGCGTGGTCAGCGAACTGATCGTGCGGTTGACCGTGTACGTGATGTGCGGGTATGACTTGACGCCAGCGGTGTCGGGCTGGTCCGACCACACGCCCCAGTCCACGTTGGAGTTCGCCCAGATCGTCTGCGCGCCGGCGGCGTTTCCTCCGCAAGGCGACCACACATCGTTGCTGAACCCGTAGCTCCCGTATGTCCAGGTGGCGAACAGGTTGGCAGCAGAGCAGGACGACGTGGCCGCGGACGTGGCGGACCAGGTGGCGGCTTGTGCGCCGGGAGTGGTGAGTGCGATCGCCGCGAAGGCGAGGGCACCGGTCATGAAGTGACGGTGGTTCATATGTCTCCGGATGGATGTCGTAGGTATGGAAGGTCCGGGCGAGTCGGGCACCGACTCCGCGCGACCGATGGCCGCCGCGGGTGGCAGCGCTGTCATTCGGCATTGACCATTCCAGCGATGGCGAATTTGTTCGACAATCGGGCTAACCCTCCCAGGTCGGGGAGAGGCGAACCAGCCCTGCTCGATTCGAACCGAGCATTGCAGCGGCAACAATGTTTGTCGCGGCTTGATCACCAAGACTGGCAGCGCACGCGCCAAGCGGTTGCTCGCAGAGATGGCGTGGAACTACCGCCTCCCTGCGTGGCCAAGCCCCGCCTTTCGCGGCGAAGCGCCGCGTTGCCGGAGGCCGTGCGAAACCGTGCCAGGGAGGCCCGGCTGAGCTTGCGTACGCGGGTCGTCGTGAGGGGTTCCGTCGGACAAGGTCTGCATGGCCCCGCAGCGCGCGAACTCTGCGGCTTCGTCTGGGCGATGGCCTGCCAGGCGTGCTCTGCCGCGCACAACGTCCGACGACCCTACCAACCGATGCCGACGATCAATCGCTGGGGGTTGTTGCAGCCGATGTCGGACGAGTAGCCGCCGACATCGTCATAGGAGAACCCGTAAGCTAGGCCGCCGATGCCGTGCGTGTGCCAGTACTTGGCATAGTAGTTGGCAGGCGCGGCGGAATAGAACGAGCTGGCGGGTGCGGTGCTCCAGAAGTTCGGATCGACCAGCGTCCCGTCGCTCTTGAAGGTGCCGGCATTCTCCGCGACATGGCGCTCGACCGCTGCCACCAGGTCGGGCCGGGAACCGTCCGCGAACTTGAGGTAGGCGGTCGGCTTGGGCACGACCGCGGGATCGATCCCGTTGGCCGTCCACACCTGGTCGATGTAGGCGTTGTAGTACGCCGCGTCCGCGCCGCTCGCCTGGAAGTTGCTCGCGGTGCCGGGCTCGACGATGCGGTAGGGTGCGGCCTGGGTGCCCGTGGACTGGTAAGGCGAGGGTACCTCGGCGAGGTACTTCTGGAGCGTGATCGAGCGATCCTCGAGGAAGGTGCCGTAGTCTTCACCGCGGACAAGGTCGGTGCCGTCCGTGCATTGCAGGCGGATCGCCAGCTTGATGCCGAATGCGTCGACGCGGGTCGTGTCGCCGTTGAAGTTCCAAGGCTGCGACGCGTTGGAGCGCCCGAGGTTGAATTCGATGAAGTCGTAGTAGCTGGTCGAACCCTGCGTGGCGGCAGCGAGATTGGGGGCGATGTAGAAATACACCCGTGTCGAGTTGATGCCCGGCGAGTCATAGGTGGACTGATCGGCGAGCGAATGGAACTCGTTGATCGTCGCGCCCGATGCCGACGTTCCGCGCAGCTGCCAGAACACCTGGCTGTCGGGATACTTGCCGTTGGTCGCGTTGACGAACTTCAGTGTCATCACCTGCGTCGCCGCGGGAATGCTGGCAATGCTTCCCCAGAACGCATCAGGCGGCGCGCCATTGGCATTTGGATTCAGATGCAGCTTGGCCGCTGTGGAGTTCGTCGTTCCCGCGCTGTCGGATACGGCGACGCTGTAAGCCGACTCGGCGTCCCCGGCCTCGGCTGCTGGCGTGAAGTAGCTGGCGCTGGTGGCGCCGGCGATCGCCACGCCATTGCGAGACCATTGGTAGCCCGTGGCGGACGTTGCAGACACGGCAAAGAATGCGCGCTGCCCCAGCGAGACCGTCTGGTCGGCGGGTTGCGTCGCGATCGCGGGCCCCGGTCCCGAAGGTGCTGGGGCTGGGCTGGGCGGAGCCGGCGCAGGCGTCGGCGCCGTGGACGGCGCGGGGCTGCCACCGCCGGAGCCGCCACCGCACGCGACGAGCAGGAATAGCAGCGGAAGCACGGCCGCCCCAGTCAATGCGTCCGTCAGAACATCTCTCTTCGTGGTCATGATTCGTCCTTTTGGGCCTCTGATGCGAGGCCGCGCTCGCGGTCTGAAGAAGGAAGAGCCGCCCAAGGCGCCGGCCCGGGACCCCAATGCCGCCTCTTGGAGGAACTTCATGGCGATCACGCTTGTCTGTTGAGGGCCACGGCACGGGGATGCCGTCGGCGGAAATGTGGCCTTAGCGTCCGCGAAGACGCATCGATAAACGTTTGAAACGATTCGTTGCCACCCTCGCTCGAGGCGGCGACCCTCCCCGAGAGAGGAACTGCGGATCGCGTCCTGAACAGCAGATCGCATGCCAATTTCGAGCAATGTTTGGAACCGATCCCAATCCGAAGGCGCTCACTCCTCGTGAAACGACTTCGAGGTGACGTTTCGGCACTCGATCGTTATACATTTAACTGCAGCGGAATGTCGAACTTTGTCACTTTAATGTGGACCACAGAGGGCCGCACCGATGCCCGAGTGACAAAACTCGTCGCGTTTCAACAAGCAACCGATGAGGGGTCGCCGTTGGCACGTTCCCGCGAAGCGCGCAACGGTTCAACTTAATGTCGAAACAGTTCGTGTGGTCAGGCCTCGGGCCGGCTGACATGCGCAATCGCGACATGTCCGGCGTGTGCGAGGTTGGGCGCGTGTCGCACCGACAAAGGCCAGCGACGCGGCCAGCCTACCTTGAACAGGCGGAGGCGCTCGGCGGTGGCTCCGCTACTGTTCCGCGTCGAGTGCATCGCCTGCCGTTTCCTGGTGTGGGAAGGGCGCAAACCAGGCCAGCAGGATCGGCGGGATCGAAGCAATCAGCACGAACGCGAAGTAGGGTGCGTAGGCGTGGCCGAACGCGGCATAGACCCAGCCGCTGATGGAACCCGTAGACCATTTTGTCAGCGCCATCACGCCGGTGGCGAACGCATAGTGCGTCATCTTGAACGGTCCGGGCGCGATCTGCTGCATCATGTAGAGCATCTGGCCGACCGAACCCATGCCAAAGCCGAATTTCTCCAGGGACACGACCGCGCCGATGAGATGCACGTTGTCCGGCAACATGTGGCTGAGGTAGAAGTACGTGACGTGCGGCAGGTTCAGCACCAGCGCCAGGATGAAGAACGAACGGCGTAACGACATGCGCGCGATCAGGAAGCCGCCGAGGAACGCGCCGGCGATGAAGGCGATGGTTCCGACGGTGCCGTTGATGGTCCCCAGCGATTGGTTGTCCAGCCCCAGCCCGCCCACGCTGCGTGGATCGAGCATGAAAAGCGGCCCGAACTTTTCGATGAAGCCTTCGCCGAATCGGTAGAAGAACACCACGAGCAGCATCATCCAGATGCGCGGCTTCTGGAAGAACGTCAACCACGCCCTGCGCAGCGCCGGGAAGGCGGCGCGAAAGCCCTGGCCCTGCATCGACGATGGAGCGCCCGGCGGAAGCACCCGCGAGTGCCACAAGCCAAAGGCCCCCATCGCCAGCGCGGTGCCGGCCATCACAAGCATCCAGCAATGCACCCAGGACCAGGCCATCTGGTTGTGCAGCCAACCGGTGAGCGATACCAGCAACCCCGAGGCGATCACCGCGCCCATGTTCCAGCACATCCCCTGCAGGCCGGCGTAGCGCGCCTGGTCGCGCAGCGGCATCGTTGTCATGAACACGCCGTCGGCGACGATGTCCTGCGTCGCGGAGGCGAAGCCGACGATCCAGAAGAAGGCCAGCGAGGCGCTGAAAAAGCCTTCGAGCGGCAGGCAGAACGCCACCAGGCCCAGCGCGGCCATCATGACTAATTCCATGCTGATCACCCACCAACGCTTGGTCTTGAAGGGTTCGAGGAACGGCGACCACACGGGCTTGAGAACCCACGGCAGGTACATCTGCGAGGTGTAGAGCGCGATGTCCTCGTTGGAGACGCCCAGGTTCTTGAAGAGGATCGCGGCGACGACGCCCACGGTCACGTTGGGCAAGCCCATTGCGAGGTAGAGCGATGGAATCCAGGTCAGTGGGGATCGGGAGAGGGAGGAGTTCGACACGGGTAAGGGTATTCGGAGTTTCAGGTCGCGAGCCTGCGATACGTGGAGTTGCGCCGCCGCGCCTGACCTTCGACCAGGTCATGGATGGTGACCTTGCGGTTCAGGAATCGCTCAACACGGTGTGGTGCATGCCCGACATGCCGCCCATGGCAAGCTCAAACCAAGCCGCGGCGCGCTTCGAGCGCAGCACGGATCTCGTGCATGCGCCCTTCCGTCAGCGGGAAGCGCAGCACGGCGACCAGCGCGACCAGCAGGCCCAGTACCGGGATGCCCGAGAGCAGGATGCGGATCATGAAGATCGAGTGCTCGGTCTGCACCGCGACCTTGGCGTCGAAGCCGGTGAACTGGAGGATCCAGCCCGAGGCGCCGACGCCGAGTGCGATGCCGACCTTGGTGATCCACGACTGGCAGGCGGCGAACGAACCTTCGCGACGTTGTCCTGTCTCCAACTCGTCGCAGTCGACGACGTCGGCGACGACCGAGCCCAGCAGCGTCCAGAAGCCCGCGCCGGTGAACGCGACGAAGCCGCACGCCAGCAGTTGCAGGTAAGGCCGCGCCGGATCGTAGAACCACCAGTCGCCGACGAAGGCGCAGATGGCCAGCGAGAACACGGTCGCGAGCGCGTTGGGCTTGCCGAAGCGGCGCGCGATGGTCGTGAAGAACGGGATGCCGAGCAAGCCGAACACCATGCCCGACACGCCCATCGCGGTGTTCCACTTGGAGCCGAGCGCGACGTCGCCATGGCAGACGAAATAGACGGTGGCGTAGTAGCCGAGGCTGCTGACCATCGCGGTGCCGATGCCGTAGGCGAGCGCCATCGTCAGCATCTGGCGGAACGGCTTGCAGCGCAGCGTGCGCCACAGCGTGTCGGAGAACGGGAGCTTCTGCTGCTTGTTGCTGACCAGTCGCTCGTAGTAGCGCTCGCGCGTCAGCGAGAAGATGATGAGGGTGACGACGATCATCACGGCACCCAGCACCGCGCAATAGACCTGGGCGCCGCGCAGGATGTCAGGCTTGCCGGCGGCGTCGTTGTAGATCGCCAGCGTGGTGGCCTGGGCTGCGAAGAACAGGCCCAACTCGGGCACCTTCTGGATTGCGTTCCTGATCGACATCACGCTGGTACGCTCGTGGTAGTCGGGCGTCATCTCCGAGCCCAGGCTCACCCAGGGCATGTTGAAGCAGCTCATCGCCGGCACGTACAGCGCGGTCGAGACCAGCATGAACACGAAGTACTGCATGTCGGTCCAGCCCTTGCCGACCGCGAACATCAGCGGCAGGCCGACACCGGCGAGCATGCCTCCCACCAGCATGTAAGGGCGACGACGGCCGAATCGTGTGCGCGTGTTGTCGGATAGCCAGCCGAACAGGGCGTCGGATGCAGCGTCGATGATGATCTTGATCATCTGCGCGGTGGAGATCAACCCGGGCGCCATGCCCAGGAACACGTTGTAGACCTGGAACGCCAGTGATGGGTAGAGCCAGTGCCCCCACATGTCGATGACGGCGCCCAGGCCGTAGCCCACTTTCTGAGGCATGGGAACGCGGTCCGTCGAGGCGGTAGATTGCATGTTTGCAGTTCAAAACATTTAACGCTAAATCAACCCGCGTGAATGCCTCGCGGTTTTGAAGGTAGCTGAGGTTCAGGAAATGATCAGCGGATGGCTGCGTGGGGGGGCCAGCGATTGGCCGAGAACGACTTCGGTGGGCAGCACGATGTTATTCAGCACCCGGTAGCTTGTACCCTGGTGTTTTGCCTCGATGCGCTCAACCAGTAGCCCGACCGCGCGGTGGCCCATTTCGCGCAGTGGCTGCCGCACGGTGGCGAGATGGGCGGAGCGCGCGAGCAGGCTGCCGTCGAAGCCCACCACCGAGATGTCCGCCGGCGTGCGCAAGCCGCGGGCCGCCAGCGCGTCCAGGCAACCGATGGCGATCGCGTCGCTGCCGCCGAAGATCGCCTGCGGCAGCTCACTGCCACGGTGGCCCGTCAGCCAGGCCTCGAGCTCGTGGAAGCCGGAATGGCTGGTGTACTCGCCGTTGATGATGTAGCCGGCAGGCGGCTCGATGCCGACGGCGGCATGCGCGCCCAGGTAGCCCGAGATGCGTCGCATCGCGCCGATCGAGTGGGTCGGGCCGGCGACGTGCAGGATGCGTCGATGGCCCTGCGCCAGCATGTGGCGCACCATCTCGAAGGCGCCGGTCTCCTCATCGGACTCGAGGTTGACTACATTGGGGAGCTCGTTGTTGGCGTGCACCGAGACGATGGGTGTGTGGTCGGGCAAGTACCTGGCTGCCTCGACTTCGAGCAGCGGCGCCAGCAGGATCAGCCCGTCGATTCGACTGTCGCAGATTCCGGGGATGCGGCTGGCTCCGTCCTTCCAGTCGGGCAGTGCGAAGACGGTGGTGTTCTGTCCGGCCGCGGCCGCGGCCTCGATCACGCCGTTGAAGACCTCGAGGAAGTACTGGTTCAGTTCGTTGCGTGACAGCGTGGTCGCGACGCCGATCGTATTCATGCGCCGCTCCACCAGGGCCCGCGCGGTGGCGTTGGCGCGGTAGCGTAGCTGCTCGGCCGCGGCCAGGATGCGCTCGCGCGTTTCGTCCGAGATACGTGAAGAGGTCTTCGCGCCGTTGAGAACGGCCGACACCGCCATGGCCGAGACCCCGGCCGCGCGGCCGACGTCCGCCAGTGTTGCGGCGTGGCGAATTCGCGAGGACTTGGTAAGGGGCTTGACCATTGGCAGGGTGAATTCAAAGAATCGTGCGGGTGCGGATCACGTCCGCGTAGTAGCGGGAGGATAGCTTGGGTGTGCGCACCTGCGTCTCGAAGTCGCAGTGCACGATGCCGAATCGGCGCTGGTAGCCGTCTTCCCATTCGTAATTGTCGATGAAGGACCAGAGGAAATATCCGTTGATCGGAACGCCGTCGGCGATGCAGCGATGCACCTCGCGCAGGTGGTTGCGCAGGTAGTCACGTCGATGCAAATCGTGCACCTCGCCGTTGACCATGCGTTCTTCGTTGTAGCCGCAGCCGTTCTCGGTGATGAAGATGGAGTCGTGCTCGTACTCCTCGTGGCACATGCGCGCTGCCCAGTAGATCGCCTGCGGCACGATGTTGAGCCACGGGCTGTCGGCCCGCGGGTAGTTGGCGGGCAGGTCGAGCGCCTCGTAGGGCTGGCCGTCGCGGCTGGCGCGCACGTAGGTGGCGGTGTAGATGTTGAGGCCGAGGAAGTCGGTGGGCAGGCTGATCAGGTCGAAGTCGCCCGGCAGCACGGCGGGCGCATCGGTGCCCGCGCGCTGCAGGTAGCGCTCGGAGTATCCCTTGTCGTGAATGGCGCCCAGTACGTGCTGGTTCATTTCGACGAACCAGGCGCGCGCGGCGGCGATGTCTGCCGGCGTCTCCGTCACTGGGACGCTGACGTCGCAGTTGTCGGTCAGGCCCACGCGCGCACCGGCGCCGCCGTATTCGCGCACGGCGCGCACGCCGTGGCCGTGGCACAGCAGCGCGTGATGGAAGGTCTGGTTGACGACAGCCGCGCTCTCCGTGCGGCCCGGCGCCTTCGTGCCGTGGCCGTAGGCCAGGACGGTGAAGCAGCGGATCTCGTTGAGCGTGATCCAGTCCTTGACGACGCCGCCGTACTCCTTGACGACCGTGTCCGCGTAGCGGGCGAAGGCGTCCACGGTGCCGCGCGCCGTCCAGCCGCCACGATCTTCCAGCGCCTGCGGCAAGTCCCAGTGGAACAGCGTGACCCAGGGCTTGATGCCGTGACGCGCCATGCTGGCGAAAAGGCGGTGATAGAAGTCGACGCCGGCCTGGTTGAGGGGGCCGTCGCCCTCCGGATACAGGCGTGGCCAGGCGATCGACAGGCGATAGTTCTTGACGCCGAGGGAGGCCATCAGCGCGAAGTCATCGTCGAATCGGTGGTAGTGGTCGCAGGCGACATCGAGCGTGTCGCCACCGTGGACCTTGCCGGGGCTTCGGCAGAACCGGTCCCAGATGGATTCGCCCTTGCCGTCCTCGAAGGCAGCGCCCTCGATCTGGGCGGATGCGGCGGCGACGCCGAAGACGAAATTGGACGGGAAATGGCTGGAATACGTGAACATGTCGGGGACGAACTCGAGTACGGGGAATCGGCTGGGGACGACTCGGATGGAAACGTCCCGGGGGCTTTGAGGGGATCGCGTCAGGGCTGCGCGAGCAGCTTGAGCAAGGTGGGCTCCATGCGGGTGGCCCAGATCTCGTAGCCTTTCTCGTTGGGATGCAGCAGGTCGGGAAAGACGTCGCGCGATAGCGTGCCGTCAGGGTTGGTCAAGGTCGGGTCGATGTCGAGGAAGAAGATCTTCTGGCCGTCGCCGAAGCCGGAGATGATCGCGTTGACGCGGTCGTTGATCTGGCGCAGCCGGCCATCGGGCTTCTCGTCGCGCGGGAACACGGCCAGCAGCAGGATGCGCGTGGCGGGCAGGCGTTGGCGCACCTCGTCCACGAGTCGGCGCACGCCGGCTGCCGTGGTGCGCGGATCCTCCTGGCGATCGCCCGTGTTATTGGTGCCGATCATCATCACGGCCACCTTCGGGCTGATGCCGTCGAGTTCGCCGTGCTGCAGTCGCCACAGCACGTTCTCGGTGTGGTCCCCACCGAAGCCGAGGTCCAGCGCGTTGTACTTCGCGTAGTAGAGATCCCACACCGGCTGGCCGCTGTGCTCCCAGCCTTCGGTGATTGAGTCGCCGATGAAGATGACTTCGCTGTGCTTGCCGGCCGCCGCGAGTTGACGGATCTGCGCCAGCTTCTGCTCGTGGCGCGGAATCCACCACTCGATGGACCACGATTGATCCAGCGTCGATGGGGTCACCGACTCCGTGCGGTAGTCGGGGCACGTCGCATTCGGCTTGCCACTGCGCACGACGCGCACATTGGCCACGGCCACTTCGCCGGTGCCGCTGGCGTCCAGCGCGAACGGCTGCGTCACCGCACCAAAGTTGTCGTCCTCGCGGACGAAGCAGCGCATCGAGAACGCGAGGTGTCGCCAGCCCTTGCCTTGCAGCGCGCGCGCGGCGCGCAGGTAAGGCACCTTGCGCTCGCAGCCCTCGCCGCAGGCGATCTTGAACGCGAGGCCGCCCTGGGCCATGTCGACGACGTCGAGGTCGAACTCCAGGGTGCCGTCGGCGACGAAGGGCCGCAGGTCCACCGGTGCGCCGCCGTCCAGGCGCAGGTTGGCGTACCAGGCGGTCGTCCAGTGCAGCGTCAACGCGTCGCCGTGGCCGGCCTTGTCGGAGACACGGGCCTCGACCTGGCTCTCGGGCACCTTCGGGACGGCTGGCTTGGGCACTGTGACGGCCGTGCTTGTCAACGGCGCCTGCGCCTCGAAATCGGCGACGGTAACGTGCCAGGACGCGAGCGGGCGACCGACGTAGATCGCCAACTCATTGGAATCGGCGGCGGCCTTGTCCGCGACGGTGCAGGCGCTCAGCAGCGACGTCAGGGATAGCGCGAGCGCGAGGCGCTTCGAGTTCATGGCGCGGAGGTTGTTCATGTCAGAAGCCCTTGGCGGCCGACGCCGGCCTGCCGGACACCATGCGAAAGACGAGCACGGCGTGAGGAGAGAGCGTGCGATCCAGTGCTTGCGCGGTGCTGCCCGTCGTCTTGGACCAGAGTTCGGTCCAGCGGTAGGGTGCCTTGTCGGTAGCGAGGTTGCGCCCGCTCAGCCCGTCGCCTATCGCGTGCTCCTTCCAGTTGAAGGCGACGTGGCGCGGCACGTCGCCGCGATTGAGGAAGGCCACAGCCCATTCGTCGTGCGCGAGCGGCTTGGCCCAGACCTCGAGCTCGCCCTCGGCCAGCGCACGGAAGGCCTGGATGCCCAGCGCATCCTGGCCAAGCGCGATGACGTCGCGATTGGCCAACGTGGCGAGCACCGACGCGCTCATGGACCGCAGGTCGTTGCCGGCGATCAGCGGCGAATCCATCATGGACCACAGCGTGAAGTGCGCGCGATCCTCGTCCTCGGTGAGGCCGTTGCCCACCTCGAGCATGTCCATGTCGTTCCAGTGGCCGGGCCCCGAGTACTTGCGAATCGTGGCCTGCATGTCGACGATGCGCAGCACGCCGAACGACGCCCAGTTGCCGTGGCCTTGCTCGCAATTCCAGCACGGGGCGATGTCGCCGGTAGTTCGCCACGAGTGGCCCACGGCGGGGGCCCAGAGCCAGGGCTTGGTGTCGCCCCATTCGCAGATCGAGAACACGATGGGCCGACCGGTGGCGCGCAGCGCGTCTCGCATCGTCGTATACGACGCCGCCGCGTCCATGCCTTCCGTGTTGCACCAGTCGTATTTCAGGTAGTCCACGCCCCAGGCCGCGAACGTGCGCGCGTCCTGGTACTCGTGGCCGCGGCTGCCGGGGTAGCCGCCGCAGGTCTTGTCGCCGACGTCCGAATAGATGCCCAGCTTCAGACCTTGCGCGTGAAGCTTGTCGGCGAGCGCCTTGATGCCCGAGGGGAAGCGCTTCGCGTCGGCGTAGAGGTCGCCGTGCGCGTCGCGGCCGCCCTGCCAGCAGTCGTCGATGTTGACGTAGCGGTAGCCGGCGTCGCGCAGGCCCGAGGCCACCATCGCGTCGGCGGTCTCGCGGATCAGTTGTTCGCTGACATCGCAGCCGAACTTGTTCCAGCTGTTCCAGCCCAGCGGGGGCGTCTGCGCAAGCTCATCGAACTTCTGCGCTTGGGCAGGCGCCATCGCGAACAGGCTGGCGAGCAAGGCGAGGAGGGCAGCGAGCCGGACTAAGGTGTTCATGGGCGAGCGGCTCACAGCTTGGGACCCAGTTGCCTGGACTGCCCGGGTTGCAGATGGAGGTCGACGACCTGGTCACCGTAGCGGACTCGGCCGCCGCCGGGGCCGGCCGCCGAGCGCACCGTCGCCGCGGTGAGGCGGCCGTTCCTCCACGCGATGTCGACGACAAAGCCGCCGCGGGCGCGCAGGCCCTTGACCGAGCCCGTCTTCCACGCAGCGGGCAGGGCCGGCAGCAGGTGCAGCTCGCCGTTGTGCGACTGCAGCAGCATCTCGCTCATGGCCGCGGTGGCGCCGAAGTTGCCGTCGATCTGGAATGGCGGATGGGCGTCGAACAAGTTCGGGTAGGTGCCTCCGGCGTTGTTCACCTCGGTGCCGGGACCGCCTTGCTGGGCGGCGCGGGCACCGGGCTTGGCGAGCTGGCCGCGCAGCATGCGGTACGCGTGATCGCCGTCCAGCAGGCGTGCCCAGTCGGCCGTCTTCCAGGCCATCGACCAGCCAGTGCCGGCGTCGCCGCGCGCCTCCAGCGACTTGCGCGCCGCGGCGGCGAGCTCAGGCGTGCGCGTGGGCGAGATCTGGCGGCCAGGGAACACCGCGAACAGGTGCGAGACGTGGCGGTGGGTGTCGCCAGGCGTGTCGAGCACAGGGTCCTGCTTCTCGTCCAGCCACTCCAGCAACTGGCCCCAGCTGCCCACGCGCGGCGCCGCGAGCTTGTCGCGCAGCGAGGCGATCCGGTCGCGGAACGCCCGGTCTGTGCCGAGCGCGTCGGCGGCCTCCACCGTGTTATTGAACAGGTCCCAGACGAGCTCCTGGTCGTAGGCGACGCCGTCCTCCACCGGCCCGTGCTCGGGCGACCAGCCTTGCGGCGCGACAAGGCGGCCGTCGGGCAAGGCTTTGAGGTTGTCCTGCCAGAACTCGCACACCTCCTTCATCATCGGGTAGGCGATGTCGCGTAGGAAGGCCTTGTCCTGCGTGAACGCGTAGTGCTCCCAGAAGTGCTGCGCGTACCAGGCGTTGCCGGGCTTGTTCCAGAGGTAGCCCATCGCGCCGAACGGGTTGGATTCGGTACGCACCGTCCAGCCGCGCACGGGCTGACCGGCGGCCGTGAGGAAGGTCTCCTCCGGCGGCTTGTCGGATTGGCCGACGGGCGTCGCCTCGGGGGGGGCGCTGTGCGGATGCGCCAGAGCCTGCGCCGCGATCTCGGCGACGCGCTGGCGATAGACCGGCGTCACGCTGCGCACGAAGTCGAAGAACGGCAGCGCGAGCTCCGGCAGGCCGGCCGGTTCTGCCGGCCAATAGTTCATCTCGATGTTGATGTTGGTGTGGTAGTCCGAGTTCCAGGGCGGCGTCGGACTGTTGTTCCACAGGCCCTGCAGGTTGGCCGGCAACGAGTTGCGCGAGCTCGAGATCAGCAGGTAGCGGCCGAACTGGAAGAAAAGCGACTCAAGCTCAGGATCCTGCCCCTCGGCGGTGTAGCGCTCGAGGCGCGTGTCGGTGGGCAGAGCGCGGCGTGCGGGTGCAGTGGCGCCCAGGTCGAGGCCTACCCGGTCGAACAGCGCGTGGTAGTCCTTCTCGTGCTCTGCGCGCAGCCGCGCCAGCGGGCGCGCCGCGGCCGCGGCCACCTGCGCCGCCACGCGCGGCAGCGGGTCGTCGCCCTGGAACTGGCGCGCTGCATCGGCGACATAGCTGGTGCCGGCGCCCAGGATCAGCGTCAGCGCATCGCAGCGCGTGAAGACGAGCGTGTCGCCGCTGACCCGCACCGAGCCTCCTTCGTGCAGCAGCTGCACCTGGCTGGCGTAGTGCATCGCGGCGTCTGGAGCGGGCAGTGATCCGCTGGCGACCAGGCGATCTTCCTCGGCCACGATGGGCGTGCCGTGCATGTCGGCCAGGACGATCGATCCGCTGTACTGGCCCTTGCGGTCGGCGCCCAGGTGCACGACGATCACCTGCGCGGGAAAGCTCGCGAAGGCCTCGCGGCGGAAGTGCACGCCGCCCTGCTCATAGGTCACTAGATGCCGGCCCAGGCCGACCTGCAACTCGCGTAGGTAGTGATGGACGGGCTTGTCCTGGCCGTCCAGCTGGATGAAGAGATCGCCGAACGGCTGATAGGCGCCCGTGCGCTGCGCGTCGCCCGTCCACAGCGTGATCTCGTTGAACTGCAGGTGCTCGCGCGGCACCTGGCCGAAGATCATCGCGCCGATGCGGCCGTTGCCGATCGGCAGCGCCTCGCCCTCCCAGCCCTGCGCCGTCTCGGGCGCCGGCGCGAGATAGCGCAGGTCGAGGTCGGCGGCTCCGACTGCGAGCGAGGCGGCCACGAGCAGCAGGCCCGCGAGAATGCGGGCCCGCAGGCGGCTGGAACGAAGGCCCGCGGTCACGGATCAGACGGCTTGGCGCGGCTTGCCAACGATGACGCCGCGGCCTTCCGGCGCTAGGTAAACGGTGCCGTGCTCCAGAGGATCGCCCGTCATCGAATTCAGCCGGCCGTAGCGATGGCGGTCGTCGTCGATGCGCTTGAACGTGGTGCCGGCATCGTCCGAGCGGAACAGGCCCTCGACCGGTTTGCCGTTGACGACCAGCTTGCCCCATACGTAGACGCTGTGATACTCGGCCCCCGGCGCCGCCTTGCCGAGTGCGATCTTCCAGGGTTCGAGCACGTTCTTGATCGTGATCGCCGGCTTGTCGATGCTGGGCATGTGCACCAGCGCGTCGGGCAGCGCCACCCACAGGTCGCGCAGGTTACCCGGGGCGCTGAGGAGTTGGGCCGACTGCCAGCTGGCAACCTTGGTCAGTCCCGTGATACCTGGGCGGAAGCTTAGTCCGCCGTCGATGCTGACGAGGATCTGCCCGTTGTCGCGATCGAGCACGTAGAACACGCCGTCCACCTTGCGGTCGGCCACCGGGATCAGCTCGACGTCGACCGTGGAAGGCCAGCCGGCCGACGGCACCCAAGACTTGCCGTGGTCGCGCGAGCACAGCGCTTGCTGCTTCTCAGGCGCCCAGACGAACGAAGTGCCGTTGGCCGAGACGGCAACGTTGCCGGCGCCCAGATCGGCACCCTGGGCCGATTTGAGCAGGCGTGGCGAGGGGCCGAACGGCCTCCAGCTGACCGAGCCGTCGGCCGACCACCAGCCGCCGGTGGCGACCTGGTCGGCGGTTCGAGCGATGATCGCAGGCTTGAGCTCGGCGAAATCCACCGAGCGGTTGGACTGCGACGTCGGCGCGAACAGGCCAGCGTTGGGCGTCTTCGTGGTGTCGTCCCAGGCACCACCGGCGACATCGCCCATCGCGCCCAGCAGCGTCGCGCCGCCAGACGGGCTCTTGAGGTCCAGCGTCGCGGTCTCTTCGAAGTTGGTGACCGCGAAATCCCACTTGACCGTCTCGTCCTTGAGTGCGGCGCCCAGGTTGTCGGTGAGCCACAGGCCGTAGCCGGTGCCGTAGACGGCGCGCTCGCCGTCGAACGGGTCGAGCTTGATATCGGCCAGCCAGTGGCCCATCTTGTCCTCGCCGCGCATGTAGTTGACCAGCCACGGGTACGCGCTCGCATCGTGGTGCGAGTGCGCGCCGACGGACTTCCAGTGCGCGCCGTTGTCGACGGAGATGAACACGTCGTCGCCGACGCTCCAGCGCTCGATCGTCGAGACGACCAGGCGGCCGGGCACCTGGCGGTCGACGTCGAGGCCGGACCAGCCGAAACCCGGCGTCTTATCCGGCGTGATGTCTGTCCAGTGGCCGGTGACGTCGCGCTTCCATACGCCGCCCGATTTCGCGTAGCTGGGGTTGCAGGCGATGTCGCTGTCGCCGAGCGCGAACGTGACGAAGAGCGTGCCGTCTTCGCCGAGCACGGCGCGCTGCGGCGCCAGCGCCGGCGTGCCGGGCTCACGGACAAAGTTGCTGCCGCCGTCGTGCGACACGTACAGACCCGGTTTATCGAAGGCGCCGGCCCAGATCGTGCGCGAGGCCGCGCCCACCTGGCCGCTGCGCGGGTCGAACAGCACCAACGACACGTGCCTGGCCGGGAACGTGAGGTGGCTGAACGTGTGGCCGCGGTCGTTGCTGATCAACAGCCCGTCCTGGGACGTGCCCAGCACCAGGATCTCGCCGTCGTTCGGGTCCACCTGCAAGCGCTCGCCCGCGCCGCGCCCGGCCGAGTTGCCGCCCAGCTTGATGCCGAGCTCGTTGATCTGCCACGTGGCGCCGCGGTCGTTGGAGGCCAGCAGCGCCGCGTCGCGCGCCCAGGGGCCCAGGTACAGGCCGCCGGCGATGTAGACGCGATTGGTGTCGTTCGGGTCGACAGCCAAGCTCAGCACGCCCATCAGGTCTGCCTGCGATTTCGTCAACTGATCGAGCAGAGGGATCCACGAGCGCGTCGCCGGTTCGAAGCGGTAGGCGCCGCCGATGTCGGTGCGCGCGTACAGCAGCCCCTTCTCGCGCGGGTGAAACACGAACCCGTCGATGAAGCCGCCGCCGCCGAATGGGACGCTCTTCCACGTATAGGGATCGCCTCCTGTGGGCGCGGCCGCCGGCCCCGCGCCGAACGCGGCAGGCAGGCCCGTGCCGAGCAGGCCCCAGGCTCCGGCCTGGGCAATGAATCGACGGCGCTGTATCACTTCAAGTCTCCATCTGGATCCGCCCGTGTGCGCGTCGGCACCAGGCATGTCGGTTGAATTGGTCGCGGGCAGGGACTGCGCGCGGCGGGTCAGTAGCGCCCCATGCGCACCTTGAGAATCACCGGGTGGGCCGTCAGATTCAGGCCCCAGTCGGTCTGGTCGCCATTCCAGTTGCGCTCGAACACCCACTTGCCTGCAGCGTCGAAATGCCCTTCCTCGACGCGCGCGAACATGGCGCCGTTGCCCTGCGGCGCGGCGGAGGCGATGCGCACGCGGGCATGTTGGCCGACGATCACGAACTCGTTCTCGCCGATCTGGGCCATCGCCACGCCGCCGTTGGGCTGGTCGGTGCCGGGCGGGAATTCCGTCGGGTGGTTGGGCCACGACTTCTCGCCGAACTGCCAGTCGCGGAACGAGATCGTGGCCGTCCAGCCGCCCAACGGGATCGTCTGGTCCTTGCGGTCGTCAGCTTCGGCAATGCCGTGCGTGCGCCCCTCGAATGCCCAGCGGGCCCACAAACGCTGCATCGAACCGAACACCGCGTAGATCGGCGCGAAGGGCTCGACGATGGGCTGGCCCTTCTCCTTCGTGCCCAGCGGGAAGTTGGTGTAGTCGGTGTAGTCGATGCCGAACGGCGCGATGCCCAGCGAGCCGCGGCCCAGCACCTGCCAGACGTAGCGCGCATAGCCTGCCGCGTTGCTCATCTCCGGCACCATCAACGGGTTGTCGGCACGCTGGAACTTGTCGAGGGTCGCATCGAACTGCACCGACTCGGGGTTGTAGATATCGGGCGCCGCAATGTCGACGTGCGGCGCCGCAGCCTTGTAGATGCCAATGACGTCATAGGTGGGGCCACCGCTGGCGAAGTTGTCCTTCCAGGGAGCCAGTGGCTCTGCGGAATTGCGCTGGGCGTTGTTGACGTACATCGGCAGGTCGAACGCCGCGCGCCCGGCCTTGGCGACCTGCTCGATGTAGCTCGCGATGGCCCACGCATGGAAGTACTGGTCAGCGTAGTCGCCGTAGACCGCGTGCCACGAACCCGTCGCCGCCAGCGCCACCGGCGACTTCTGGTGCGCGAGCACGGCCGCGGGAACGTCCTGCTCGAACGCCGCCTGGGCCTTCGCGCCGAAGTCGCGCACCAGGCCGTAGGTGCCGACCTCGTTCTCCACCTGCACCATGATCACAGTGTGCTGCTTCGCGTCGGCCTTTGCGAGATGCGTCATCAGCGCGACGAAGGCCCTGCGGTCGGCCTCGAGAGTTTCCTCGCCGAACGGCGACAGGCAGTAGCTCAGCTTGCCGTCCTGGCCGACCATGCGCGGGAAGCGCTGGTTGTCCAGCTTCACCCATTCGGGCGCGTACGCGGGGCCGGTGTTCTTCCAGGTGCCGAACCACAGCAAGGTGAGGCGCTTGCGGTGCTCGCGCGCCTGGGCGAGCAGGGTGTCGACGTACGAAAAATCGAAATGGCCTTCGGTCGGCTCGATCTGCTCCCAGGCGACAGGGATCTCCAGCGTGTTGGCGTGCAGGTCGTCCAGCGCCGGCCAGACCTTGCCGAGTACCGCCGGATAGTTGCTGGAGTTGTTCGCCTGCGCGCCGAGCACCAGGAATGGCGCGCCGTCGACGACCAGCGCCGTGCGCGCGCCCTCGTGCACCAGGTGCGGCGGCGCCACGGGCTCGGCGTGCGAGCCCACGGCCGCGAGCTGCGCTGCGACCGCGGCGAGAGAGTGCTTGATGAGGTTGCGCATTCTAGGGACTGGATAAATTCTGCGGGGAACGGCAAGCGACGAAGGGGGCGATGATTGGTGGCCTTCGCCTCTTCCGTGACAATGTCTTGCCTGCCGGGAGGCCGGGATCGCGCTAGGGCGACCCCGGGCTCGCGCCAACGTCAGAACGTGTAGCGCATCTGGGCGTTGTAGCTCGGGCCCGACGTGAACCAGGCGCGGCCCATCATTCCAATGTGCTGCTGCATCAGCTGCTTGTAGGTCGAGTCGGTCAGGTTGGTGCCTTCCAGGCCGATCGTGAAGTGGTCGTTGAACTTGTAGAAGATCCCCGCATCCAGCTCGCCGTAGCCGTCCGCCCACGTCGGCAGGCCCCAGGCCAGGTCGTGCACGGTCGGATTGCTGGGATCGGTGCCGTCAGTGCCCTGGGTGCCGTTCACGTTGACGCCCTGCAGGTACTTCGAGCGCCAGTTGTAGGCGACGCGCGCGGAGATGGGGCCTTGGTCGTACAGCAGCGCGAAGTTGAACGTGTTGCGCGATACCCCTTGCAGCGGCAGGTTGCCGAAGCTCTGGCCGTTGGTGTCGCAGCCGTTCAGGTTCAGGTTCAGGTTGTCCGCGCCGCCGCTGGTGCTGCCGCAGAAGGCCGAGTTCACCGGGTTGTACAGGGTCGTGTGGCTGTTGACGAAGGTGTAGTTCGCCTGCACGCCGAAGCCCGCCAGGAAGCCGGGCAGCTTGTCGAAGTACTGCTGGTACGCCACTTCGAAGCCGCGTGCATAGCCCTTGGCGCCGTTGATCGGGGCCGTCGTCACGAAGTCGACCGGGTTGCCGGAGGTGTCCGCGACCGGCACCACGTAGCTCTGGTTGATGATGACGTCCTTGAGCTCCTTGTCGAAGGCCGCGAAGGTCAGCGAACTGCTCTTGGAGAAGTACCACTCCGCCGTCGCGTCCGCCTGGTCGGATCTGATGGGCTTCAGGTTCGGATTGCCGGCCGCCGTGCCGGTGTTGCTCACGGACACGACGTCGGTGTTGCTGCCGGTCGCATAGTTGGCGGTCGTGTTGAGCGACGTGTAGGCCTGCAGTTGCGAGAAGTCGGGGCGCGTCATGGCCCTGCCGAGCGCGAACCGGAACTGCAGGTCGCTCGTCGGCTTCGCCCGCAGGTTGAGGCTGGGGAGGAAGTCGTTGTACGTGTTCTTGAAGTCCTGCTCCACCGCGAACGCCGCGATGGTCGGAACGGGGACACCCGTGAGCGTGCCCGATGAGGGGCTCGGCGGCGTGTAAACCGTGTAGCCGTGCGCGTCCGACTCAGTACGAACCAGGCGCAGGCCCAGATTGCCGTCGACCGGAATCTTCCAGTCGTCCCACCCGAAGCGCAGTTGTCCGTACGCCGTCTGCGTGTGCTCGTCCTGGACGTTGGTGCCGGCCGGGTCGTCAGCGCCGTAAGAGGCGGGCGCGTAGGTGCTGCAGGTGTCGCCGCTGACGCACAAGAGATCGGTGTACGCATGCAGCGTCGCGTAGCTGTTCGGGTAGCCGGCGGCCATCGACACGCTCGGCATGATTAGCGATGGCACCGAAACCTTGCCGTTCATGAAATTCGAGAATTTGACGGTCTGGGTGTTGCCGCTGAAGCGCGGATCGCCCAGGTAGGCCAGCCCGGTAATGTCCCAACCCTCCTGCCAGGTCTGCGTGATCGCTTGCCAGTTGTAGCTCGGGTTGGAGTTCTGGGTAGTGGCATTGCGATCCGTCAGCCGCACGCCGAAACGCAGGTCGCTGAGCACCGGATCGTTGAAGTTGTAGCGGGCGTCGAGCTTGAGGGCCTTCTCGGTGGCGATGCCCTTGTCGAAGTGCTCCTGCGTGAACGCCCAATAGTAGTTGTTGGCGTTCGCCAGCGCGGCGGCGCCGGCCGAGTCGAAGCTGATCTTCGGAAGGCTGCCCGACAGGTCCAGCGTCTCATCGGGCAGCTCGATGCCGGTGGCGACGGTGGAGTCGAAGTCCTTGGTCGTCGCCTTGATAAGTTGCAGGTCGGTGCCGAAGCTCCAGCGGTCGCTGGCCTTCCAGTCCAGGTGCCAGGAGATGTCCTGCGTGTCCGACTTGCGCTTGGCCACGCGGGTGTCCGCACCGAAGTTCAGGCCGCCGTCGGCGTCGTCCCGGAGCGTGCCCTTTTGCAGCACGCCCTGGGCGTTGAAGGTCGCGCCCGGATCGACCGTGATGTCGTACGGCGTCGACGCCTGCGTGAAGATGGCGTTCTCGTCCCACTCCTGGTTGTAGCGCGACTTGAAGTACGTCAGCGAGGACGAGATGTCGTCCTTCTTCCATTGCAGCGCGCCGTAGATGCCGTTGCGCTCGTTGGTGAAGTCGACCCGGCGCCATGACGCGCTCTCGGGCACCCAGACCGAGGCGCCGTTGGAGGTGACGTTGAAGTACGGGTCGACCTGAAACGCATCAGTGCGAGTCTTGCTCACCGAATGCGCCAAGTCGATCAGCGCGCCGAATTGGCCAGCGCTGCCAAGGTCCAAGCGGTTCGAATAGAGGCCGGACACCTTCGGGCTCTTCTCGCCGCGCAGCGTCGAATAGCCTTCCGACGACGAGATGGAGAACTTCTGGCCGGTGAAATCGAAAGGCATCGCCGTGCGCAGGTTCACGAGGCCGCCGATGCCGCCTTCGATCTGCTCCGCCGACGGGTTCTTGTAGACGTCCACGCCCGCCATCAGCTCCGGCGTGACGTCCTCGAAGTTCAACGAGCGTCCGCCGTTGGCCGAGAACGCGTCGCGGCCGTTCAGTTCGGAACGCACGTAGGTGAGGCCGCGGATGTTCACGCCCGAGCCTTCGACCGAATAGTGCTCCGGGTCGTTCGAAGAAATCAGGTGGCCGATGGTGACGCCGACGACGCGTTGCAGCACCTCGGTGACCGAGCGATCCGGCAGCTTGCCGATGTCGTCGGCGACGATCGAGTCGACGATCTCGTCCGAGTCCTGCTTGATCTTCTGTGCGGATTGGAGTGCTGCCCGTTGGCCGGTGACGACCACGACGGTGACGTCGTCGGTCGCCTTGGCGTTGCTTGCGGCGGCGGCTGGCGCGGGCGCCGACTGTGCCATCGCGAGTCCACTCCACAGCAGGGCTGCTTGCGCTGCCGCGATTGACAACGCTGTCCTCTTGAATTGTCTCATGTCGTTCTACTCTTTTTGATAACGATGAAATCCCGCCGATGATGGGGGTACGCGGTGGGCCAGTACGGGAAGTGCCGGGAAAAGCTGTTCGTTCCGGCTCGAGGCGAAGCGAGCTGGCCTGCTCGCCTGACGCGAAATTGCGGTGCACCGCCAGCCCGGTGCCTGCCGCTCGCCCGGTGTCCTGCGTATCGCGTGTGTCGTCCTGCTTGGCAAGTGGCACGCGGCGCGCAGGGCGCCAGGGTTCGGTGGAAGTCCTCCTTATCAGTTGCCGCAAAAGCGATTGACGAGGTTCTCGAGCGCCTCCTGGCGCCCCGAGATCGGTTGAACGTCGACGTTGGTTGTCAGTACGCCGTCGGCAAGTTCTTCCAGTGACACCCGGCCGGTGAAGATTGCCTGCCCGCCTGGGGTGTTCCAGCCCGCGTAGCGCGCGTCGACCGCGCGCTTCAGGCGACCGTCGAGGATCATCTGCTCGGCGATCAGCAGCCCGCGCGCGGAGACGTCCATGCCGCCGATGTGGCCGTGGAACAGATCGGCGGCATCGATCGACTGGCGGCGCACCTTGGCGTCGAAGTTCAGGCCGCCGCTGCCCAGGCCGCCGGCCTGCAGGATGTGGTACATCGCCAGGGCCGTATCGGGCACGTTGTTCGGGAACTGGTCGGTGTCCCAACCCAGCTGCGGGTCGCCGCGGTTCATGTCGATGCTGCCGAGAATGCCGAGTGCGCCGGCGGTGGCGATCTCGTGCTCGAAGCTGTGGCCGGACAGCGTGGCGTGGTTGGCCTCGATGTTGACCTTGACCTCCTTTTCAAGGCCGTAGCGCACCAGGAAGCCGTAGACGGTGGCGACGTCGAAGTCGTACTGGTGCTTGGCCGGCTCGCGCGGCTTCGGCTCGATCAGGATCGTGCCCTTGAAGCCGATCTTGTGCTTGTGCTCCACCACCATGTTCAGGAAGCGTCCGAGCTGGTCGAACTCGCGCGCGACATCGGTGTTGAGCAGCGTCTCGTAGCCTTCGCGGCCGCCCCATAACACGTAGTTCTCCCCGCCCAGGCGCTGCGTGGCCTCCAGCGCGTCGCGCACCTGCGCGGCGGCGAGCGCGAAGATCGCCGGATCAGGGTTGCTCGCCGCGCCAGACATGAATCGGCGGTGGCTGAACAGGTTGGCCGTGCCCCACAGCAGCTTCACGCCCGTGCGCTGCTGGTGCTCGCCGAGGAGGTCGACGATGCGCAGGAAGTTCGAGTGGCTCTCGCGCGGCGTCGAACCTTCGGGCGCGACGTCGCGGTCGTGGAAGCAGTAGTAGGGCACGCCCAGTTTGGTGAAGAACTCGAAGGCCGCCTCGGCCTTGAGCGCGGCCAGCTCCATCGGCGATCCGCCCTCGAACCACGGACGCTGGAACGTGCCGCTTCCGAACGGGTCGAGCCCGGTCCAACAGAAGGTGTGCCAGTAGCAGGCCGCGAAGCGCAGGTGATCCTCCATGCGCTTGCCCAGCACAATGCGGTTCTTGTCGTAGTGGCGGAACGACAGTGCGTCCTCGCTGTCGGGGCCGCGAAACTGGATCGGAGAGATGTCTTGGAAGTCGCTGGTCATGTGAGGGGCTGGGTGAAGAAGGCGGCCTGGTTCAGGCGGCAGCCGTCAGGGGCTTGAGCCGCTGATACAGCGCGCGGAATTTCTCGAGCCGAGCCTGCAGGCCGGCGTGGCGTGCTGCATCGGGCAGGAAGCGGGCGGTGATCTCGGGCTTGCGGCAGACGTCGGCCACCTGGCCACCGTCCGCGAGCCAGCCCAGCCGTGCGGCGCCGAGCGCTCCGCCGGCTTCACCGCCGGTGTGCAGCCAGATCTCGACGTCGAGCGTGTCGGCGACCAGTTGCGCCCACAGCGCGCTGCGCGCGCCGCCGCCCACCAGCGAGAGGCTGTGTACCGTCGTGCCGGAGGCCTGCAGCGCGGCCAGGCCGTCGGCCAAGCCGAATGCGACACCCTCGAGCACGGCGTAGGCGCCCAGAGCCCGCGAGCCTTCATGCGTCAGGCCGAAGAACGCGCCTTGCGCAAACGGGTCGTTGTGTGGCGTGCGTTCGCCGGCGAGATAGGGCAGGAACAGCGGTGCGGCTTGCAGTTGCTCGGAGGACAGCGTGGCGATCTCGGCCAGCAACTGGCCTTCGTCGGCGGCGCCGCTGAACTGGACGAACCACTTCAGGCAACTCGCGGCGGACAGCATCACGCTCATCTGATGCCAACGTTGCGGCAACGCGTGGCAGAAGGCGTGCACGGCCGAGGCCGGGTTCGGGCTGTAGCGGTCGTTGACGACGAACAGCACGCCCGACGTGCCCAGCGAGATGAAGCCTTCGCCCGGTTCGGTGGCGCCGATGCCGATCGCGCTGGCGGCGTTGTCGCCGGCGCCACCGGCGATGACCACTTCGGGACCCAGGCCCCAGGCCTTGGCGAGCTCGGGGCGCAGCCATCCCGAAGGCTCGTTGCTTTCCACCAGGCGCGGCATCTGCGCGCGGCACAGGTCGCACGCGGCCAGCAGGTCGTCGGACCAATCGCGTGCGGCGACGTCCAGCCATAACGTGCCGGCCGCATCCGACGGCTCGGAGACCTTCTCGCCGCTCAGACGCAGCCGCAGCCAGTCCTTGGGCAGAAGCACGCACTGCACCTGCGAAAAGACGTCGGGCTCGTGCTTGCGTACCCACAGGAGCTTGGGCGCGGTGAAACCGGGCATGGCCAAGTTGCCGGCCACCGCGTGCAGCATGGGCGCGCTTTTGCTCAGCTCGGCGCATTCATCGTGGCTGCGGCCGTCGTTCCACAGGATCGCGGGACGCAGCACGCGATCCTTCGCTCCAAGCAGTACGGCGCCGTGCATCTGGCCGGACAGGCCGATGGCTCGGACCTGCGCGAACTCCGCCGGGTGGGCAGTGCGAAGCGAGGCGACTGCGCTCTCCGTGGCTTGCCACCAGTCTTCGGGTTCTTGCTCGGACCACAGCGGCTGCGGACGCGACCGCGTCAACGGCGAACCGGCGAGTCCGACGATGCGGCCCACGCCGTCAAGCAGCAACAGCTTGACTTCGGAGGTGCCGAGATCGATGCCGAGGTACATCAATCGGTCTCCTGCGTCGCGCGGCGATGTGCGATGAGAGCGATCGAGGCGGGGGGCTTCGCGGCCTTGCGCACGACCCGTTGCGCGACCGTTGTGCCACTTGCGGATGGCGCGATCTGCAGGCGCGTCAGGCGGTAGCGGGCGAGGGCCGCGGCGCCGACGGCGACGGCGTCGGCGCCAAAGCGCGAGATGCGCACCGTTGGGGGCGACAGGTTGGCCGTCGCGGCGTAGTCATTGAGCTTGTCCAGTGCGGGCCGTATGAAGCGCTCGCCGATGTCGATGGCCGAGCCGCCGAGGACGATGCAGGCCGGGTCGTAGGCCGCGGCGAGGTTTTGCATCAGCACGCCCAGATAGCTGCCGGCATTAGCGACGGCGGCGAGCGTGGCGGCGTTGCCATCGGCGAGGCGGCGCGCGATCTCGAGCAGTGGGGAGCCGTCGGGTGGCGGCGTGTGCGCCGGAAGCATCGCGCGAAAGCCGATCAAGGCCTCGGCGCAGCCGCGACGGCCGCACGAGCACAGCGCGCCCCTGGGCTCCAGGATGGTGTGGCCAACTTCGCCAGCGAAACCACGCGCACCGGTCAGCAGGCGGTCACCGACGATCACGCCCGCGCCCACGCCCTGGTTGACGCTGACGTACAGCAGCGGGTCGCAAGCCGGAGCAGGGTTGAACTCGATCTCGCCGAGTGCGGCGACGTCGGCTTCGTTCTGCAGGAACAGCGGCACGCCGGCCAGAGGGGAGCTGCTGAGCTCGGCACCCAGCAGCGAACCGAACGGAACGTCGCGCCAGCCGAGGTTGGGCGCGAAATGCAGGACGCCGCTGGCCTCGTCGACGCCGCCGGGCAGGCCCACGCCGATGCCGATCACCTGATGGCGCGTGTCGAGTTGCCGGCGCAGCTTCAGGAAGGCGGAGGCCAGCGTGGCGATGCACGCGTTGACGTTTTCATCGGAGCCCAAGCGCACGACTGTCTTGGCGACGATGTCGCCGGTCAGCGAAGTGGCCACGGCACTCACCGATTCGATGCCCACTTCGGCGCCCAGCAGTTGCAGGCGCGTGGGGTCGGCGAACAGCGGTGTCGGACGACGGCCGAGGTCGCCGGTGGGCACCACGTCGCGCTCCACCAGCCAGCCCTCGATGACCAGCTCGCGCACGAGCAGGCTGACGGTGGACCTCGTCAGCTGGACGGCGTTGGCCAGGTCGGCGCGCGAGATGCCGGGATTGGCGAACAGATGTCGCACAAGAGCCATCCGGTGGATGTTCTTGAGCAATTGCTGGTGCCTGGCGATGTCGACTGTCAAAGCGTGATCCTGGCGAGGAGTCGGTGCGTGAGCACGACGAGGAAGATGGGCCGGCTCGCAGCGCAACCTTAACGATCGGTTAACAAGTCCGCCATCTATTGATTTAACCTTAAATCTCCCTGAATTTTCAGGGATGATTTAACCTTAAATCATGGCATATCCTGCCATGTGAAAGCGAGTCCGTTTGTCACCATTGTTCAACTTCTTGGACGGGCTCGCTCTCGAATTCGGCGAATGTTAGTTCGCTCGGTGAACTAAATAAAGTTCGAGGAAACCCCTAAGGCTTTTCGGCCACATTGGCCTCAACGTGCAGCCCGTGCGAACGGCGCACGCATCGTGAAGAAGGGCGGCTGCGCGACACGGTGCGACGAGCGCGTCGGATGAAGGTGGAACAGGAACCATGACAGACAAGGCCATACGAAAGATCGTCATCGTCGGCGGCGGCACCGCGGGCTGGATGGCCGCTGCGCCGCTGGCGCAAAGGCTCAGGCAGGGCAGCGGCGTGCCGTGCGAGATCGAGCTCGTCGAATCGGCGGACATCGGCACCATTGGCGTCGGCGAAGCGACGCTACCGACGATCCGCGCCTACAACTTCCTGCTGGGATTGGACGACAACGATTTCATGCGCAGGACGCAGGCTACGTTCAAGCTAGGCATCGAATTCAAGGACTGGGGCAGCGTGGGGCATCGCTTCTTCCACGGCTTCGGCGACTTCGGTCCGCCGATCGGCAACCGCTCGTCCTTCCTGCACTGGCTGCGCCTGAGCAGCGCTGGCGACATGCCGAAATACGAGGCTTGGTCGACGTCGACGGTGATGGCCATGAACAACCGTTTCCTGCCGCCGCAGGGCGACGTGCCGTCGGCCGCGAACGACTACTCATTCGCCTACCATTTTGACGCCGGCCTGTATGCCGCCTATCTGCGTGACTATGCGATGCAGCGCGGCGTGACGCGCTTGGAGGGCAAGGTGGTCGACGTCGAACTGCGGCCCGAGGACGGCTTCGTTGCCGCGCTGAAGCTGGCCGACGGCCGCCGCGTCGAGGGCGACCTATTCGTCGACTGTTCCGGCTTTCGCGCGTTGCTGATCGAGGGCGTGATGAAGTCGGGCTACGAGGACTGGAGCGCCTTGCTGCCATGTAACAGCGCGCTCGCCGTGCCGTCGAAGCGGGCCGGCAAGCTGACGCCGTACACCACGTCCACCGCGAAAGCCGCCGGCTGGCAATGGCGCATTCCCCTGCAGCATCGCACGGGCAACGGACACGTCTATTGCAGCGAGTTCACAAGCGACGATGAGGCGGCGCGCGTGCTGCTCGATGGGCTGGACAGCGAGGCGATGGACAGCCCGCGCCAGTTGCGGTTTACCACCGGCGTGCGCCGCCTGTCGTGGGTGAAGAACTGCGTGGCGGTGGGACTTGCCGGCGGCTTCATCGAGCCGCTCGAATCCACCAGCATTCAGCTGATCATGGACGGTGTCGGGCGCCTGCTCGAGCTCTTTCCCGATTGCAATTTCGCGCCGTCGCTGGCCGCAGAATTCAACCGCCGCATGTCGGGCCAGTACGAGTCCATCCGCGACTTCATCGTCATGCACTACAAGCTCACGCAGCGCAACGATTCGGAGTTCTGGCGCTACTGCGCCGCGATGCCCATCCCCGACTCGCTTCAGCACCAGATCGACGTGTTCCGCAGTTCGGGTCGCGTGGTGATCCTCGATCCCGCCGGCTTTGCAGAGCCCTCCATGATCGCGATCATGTTTGGGCTCGGCGTACAGCCGCGCTCCTGGCATCCACTCATCGACCGCATCGACGAGGCGCAGCTGCGCACGCACTTCGCCCGCCTGCGCGCGGCCATCGCCAGCACCGTGGGGGCGATGCCCGACCATGGCGACTACATCGAGCAGCACATGAAGGCGTAAGCGATGGCGACTTGAGCGGATGGCGGAATTTGCCGTGCACGGGCACGGCGGCGGGTAGTTCGGCTACACTTTTACCCGCAGCGGCCCGGCCACCCATGGTGCGTGACCGTTGAAACGGCCCGGGAATGCCCCGCGCGCCGTCGTAGCTCAGGAAAATCCATCACCATTCGAGACCAAATCAACAGTTTGAAGAGATACTGATTTAAGGTTAAATCATCACTGTTGCGAACGGGCGCCCGCATGTGCGGACGACTTGCTCGCAAGCACCCGCATCGAAACTGGGGTCGATGTGGTCAGTTCTACTTGGGCCGGCTTGCGGTCCAACCCCTCCTTTTGCGGAACGCGCACCTTCTATGAAATTCACGGATGGCCAATGGTTGCTGCAGCCCGGAGTCGCGGCGCACTACGCGATCCAGGCCTATGCAGTCGAAGTCGACCACGGCAAGCTCATCGTCTTGGCCACGACCCGCCAGATACGTCATCGCGGCGACACGCTGCAAGGCCCCACACTGACGCTGACCCTGAGCTCGCCGATGGAAGGCGTGATCCAGGTGAGCGTCAAGCACTTCGCCGAATCTCAGCTGCCGCGCCTGGGCATCCCGATGCCCGGCGCCGGCAAGCCCTTGGTGCACATCGAGGAGAACGACACGTGCGCCACGCTCACGTCCGGCGGCCTGTCGGTGGATGTGCTCAAGGGCGACGGCTGGGGTCTGGTGTTCCGCGAGGGCGACCGCGTCCTCACGCGCAGCGACGGGCGCGGCCTCGGCTACGTGCAGTGGGCCGGCAAGGGCAACTACATGCACGAGCAACTGTCGCTGTCCGTCGGGGAATACGTCTACGGCCTGGGCGAGCGCTTCACGCCCTGGATCAAGAACGGCCAAGTCGTCGAGAACAGCAACCGCGACGGGGGTACGGCCAGCGAACAGGCCTACAAGAGCGTGCCGTTCTACCTCACCAACCGCGGCTACGGCGTGCTGGTGAACGAGGCCGGCGCGGTCTCGTTCGAGGTGGCCTCCGAAAAGGTCACGCGCGTGCAGTTCAGCCGCGAGGGCGAGTCGCTGGACTATCTGGTGATCCAGGGCCCGACGCCCAAGAAAGTCGTGCAACGCCTGACGGCCCTCACCGGTCGCCCGGCGCTGCCGCCGGCGTGGACCTTCGGCCTGTGGCTGACTACCTCGTTCACCACCAACTACGACGAGGCCACCACCACGTCGTTCATCGACGAGATGAGGCGGCGCGAGTTGCCGCTGAGCGTCTTCCATTTCGACTGCTTCTGGATGCGCGAGTTCCAGTGGTGCGACTTCGAATGGGACACGCGCCAGTTCCCCGAGCCGCAGGCAATGTTACGGCGCCTCCATGCACGCGGCCTCAAGATCAGCCTCTGGATCAACCCGTACGTCGCGCAGAAGTCGCCCCTCTTTGCCATCGGCGCCAAGAACGGCTACTTCATCAGGCGCACCAATGGCCAAGTGTTCCAGACCGATCTCTGGCAGCCCGGCATGGCCATCGTCGACTTCACCAACCCGGCAGCCGTGGCCTGGTACCAGGGCCACCTGCGCCGACTGCTGGAGATGGGCGTCGACTGCTTCAAGACTGATTTCGGCGAGCGCATTCCCGATACGGGGGTCATGTATCACGACGGCTCCGATCCGGTAGAGATGCATAACCTTTACTCGCTGCAATACAACGAGGCTGTCTACGACCTGATCGCCGAGGTGCGCGGCGCCGATGACGCGGTTGTCTTTGCGCGCTCCACCTACGCGTCGGGCCAGCGTTTCCCGGTGCATTGGGGGGGCGACTGCTGGTCCACCTTCGAATCGATGGCCGAGAGCCTGCGCGGCGGCCTGTCTCTGAGTGCGTGCGGCTTCGGATTCTGGAGCCACGACATCGGCGGCTTCGAGGGCAACCCGCCGCCGGCCGTCTACAAGCGCTGGCTGCAGTTCGGCCTGCTGTCGTCCCACAGCCGCCTGCACGGCAGCAGTTTCTACCGCGTGCCCTGGCTGGTGGACGAGGAGAGCTGCGCGGTGCTGCAGGCGTTCACGTACCTGAAGCATCGCCTGATGCCCTATCTCTACGCCAAGGCGATCCAGGCGTCGGAGACGGGCGTGTCGCTGATGCGCTCGATGATGATGGAGTATCCGCAGGATCCGGCATGCGCCACGCTCGACCGCCAGTACCAGCTTGGCGAGTCGCTGCTGGTGGCGCCGGTCTTCACCTCGGAGGGCGACGTCGAGTACTACCTGCCCGAAGGCAAGTGGACACATCTTTTGTCGGGTGCAGCACGCGACGGCGGCCGCTGGTACCGCGAGCGCCACGACTTCTTCAGCCTGCCGCTCTACGTCGCACCTAACACAGTGCTGCCGTGGGGAGGCGAGCAGGAGAGGCCGGACTACGACTACGCGCAAGGCACCACGCTACGCGTGTTCGCGCTCGACGACGGCGCCGCCGCGGCCTTCACGGTGGCCTCGCTGCGAGGCAGCGTCGCGGCCCGCGGCACGGTCACCCGACGTGGCGACGCCTACACGGCCGTCATCACCGAAGGCGCGCTGAAGGACTGGTGTGTGGAGGTGGACGGCCGGCGCAGCCCGATGCATGCCGGCTCGACCGAGCTGACCTGGGCCGCGTGATGATGCCGACCTGCCGGACCGACCAAAGCCAGGCCACGGAACGACGGGGCGATCAACCAGCAGATTGCCACGATTGGTGTTCTGCCGACGGACAACGCCGTGTCACGCAGCGGCCACTTCGGCGACGCAGATCACAACGGTTTCATCGAAGCAACAAATCCGCTTGCCGTACTCGATCAACCTCAAGTCGAATGTCCGCGCTGTTTCAAGCACGACTCGCAGTTCAAGTGGTCGTAGCAGTTTCCTCCCCCGTAAGTAGTACCTCGAAAGGATTCGTATGAATTTCTCAGCAAGAGCTTTTGTTTCACTATGCTTGGCCGGTGTTGCGCCGTTGGCAGCCATGGCTCAGAGCCTTCCTGGCAAACATCCAGGCTACGTTCACGCACTCAGCGACTTGCGTGCAGCTCGTTGGAATCTCTATCATCAGCCCGGCGACGCGCATGTCTATGCCGGCGAAGACGCCGGCATCCAAGAGATCGACGCTGCCATTGGTGAAATCAAGAAGGCCGCAATCGACGACGGCAAGAGCATCGACGACCATCCGCCCGTTGACACTCAGGAGCATGGGAGTCGTCTTCTGAAGTCCCTCGAGAATTTGCAGAAGGCGCGCGCGGATATTTCCAACGAGGAAGACAATCCGGACGTGCGCGAACTTCGCCATCACGCCATCGAACATATCGATCGCGCAATCAAGGCGGCCCACGCGGCCCACACGGAGTGGCTCAAGGACGTGCAGAAGAAGTGAGCCTTGGTCCCACAGGCTTGCGCCTTCGGTCAAGGAGAATGGCGTTGTTGGAACTAACGCCATGCGGGTTGAAGTATCCCGTCAACCCGCGTCCTCCGGAGGTGCAAACGGAGTTCGGGCGTCCGGCCGCGAGCACGTGGTTCAGCACCGCCATGCCCACGCCGGCGTCGGCGCGGCAGTCTGAATCAAGAGCGTTGTTCGAGGCGTGCGGTTAGCGCCGATTGTCGCTCGGACACCACACGCAATACGGTTGGCATCGCGGCTGGCATTGAATCGCGCGAAGAACGCAGCCTGACCTGTTCAGCGCAGGCCACAGGCAGTGGGCGATGTCCCGCGAACTGTTGAACTCATGAGCTGAGGTGGCGGCTCCTTTCTCCCGCATGTGACCATGCGGGTGCCTAGCAAGCAACGAAAGGAGCCACCGAAATGAAGTCTCGCATGAAGTCCGTGAGGTCGTCCGCCAAATGCGCCGATCCGATCGAAGTTCAACTGTCGCTGCCGATGGCCGAGGTGCTGCACGACGTGAAGCACGCCTTCTTCGGCCTGTGCGTGCACACCGGCCAGCGGGTGCTGGCGGCGATGATGGAAGCCGACCGACAAGCGCTGTGCGGTCCCAAGGGCAGGCCTCAACCGCAGCGTGCCGCCTACCGAGGTGGGCACACCAGCAGCGCTGTTGTGCTTGGCGGCCAGCGTATCGCCGTCAAGCGCCCGCGGGTGCGCGGCATCGACGTCGGCGAGTTGCACTTGCCGAGCTTCGAGTGGGCCAGCGCGATCGACCCGCTTGATGCAGCGACCCTGCACGCGATCGGCGCGGGCGTGTCCACGCGCCGGTACCGTACGACGGTCGACGAGGTGCCGCACGACGAGCAATCGTCGTCGACCTCCAAGAGCGCGGTGTCGCGCCGCTTCGTGGCCTTGAGCACCGAGCAGATGAGTGAGTGGCTGACGCGGCACATCGGCGAACTGCAACTGCCGGTGGTGATGGTCGACGGCATCTACTTCGACGAGCGCGTCATCCTCGTGGCACTGGGCATCGACACCAAGGGACGCAAGCACGTGCTCGGGCTGCGCGAGGGCAGCACGGAGAAGACTCAGGTCGTCAAAGCACTGCTGTCGGATCTCATCGAGCGCGGGCTCGACGCCGACCAGGCGCGGCTGTGGGTCATCGACGGCGGCAAGGCCCTGCGTCGAGCGATCACGCAGACCTTCGGCGCGACCGCGCTCGTGCAGCGCTGCCAGGAGCACAAGCGGCGCAACGTCCTCGAGCACCTCCCCAACGAGATGCGCACCGGCGTCGGCCGCGTCCTGCGCGATGCCTGGGCCAGCACGAATGCGAAGCTCGCCAAGCGACAGCTGGAGCGGTTGGCGTCGTCGCTGCAGGCCAAGCATCCCGGTGCCGCGGCCAGCGTACGCGAGGGACTCGACGAAACGCTCACGCTTCAGGGCCTAGGTATCACGGGCGCGCTGTACCGCACGCTGCGCACGACCAACCCGATCGAAAACCTCAACGGCTCGATCGCCCACTACACACGCAACGTCAAGCGATGGAGGGACGGGCAGATGGTGCAGCGATGGGTCGCCAGCGCGCTCAGCGACGCCAGCCCGCGCTTCAGGGCACTGCGCGGCTACCGCGACATCGCTCACCTCATCAAGGCACTGCAGGCCCGCGTGCCGACCGACGAGGCCGACCAACGCAAGGTCGCGTAGCATCCATGATTGGGAGCCGTCATCCCTGCTCGTTCAACAGCAATCGGGACATCGCCCAGGCAGTGGGTCAGAGCCAGACAAAGAAGGTCGCTTCCGCGGATAGACAGTTGCCTGTCACCACGCCGATCCCGTTCTATGGAAATCCGTCGGGAAAATCTGAACAAGGCCAAATGAATCCCAGAAGCAACTCAATCAGTGCGGCCGACACCATGAACGCTCCGAACCGAGCTCGCCCACCGTCTTCTTTGGGGCTTACCGTGATCACGCTACTTGCCAGCTGCGGAGCTGGTTCGAGTAGTGGCACTTCGACAGCACCAGCGCCCGAGCCATCAGCCGATGTCACGGTGACGCTGACGCCGGCCACGACGCACAAGATCTCCCCCTACGTCTACGGGCTGAACTCGTACAGCAGCATCACAAATGCCCCGCCGCTGCCCACGTTCGATCGCTCCGGTGGCAACCGCTGGACGGCCTACAACTGGGAAAACAACGCTTCCAACGCTGGAAGCGACTACCTGTACGAGAACGACAACTACCTGAGCGCCAGCGCCACCCCGGCCGAGGCCGTTCGCGCCCTTGTGGCCGCCGACCGCGCCGTCGGTGCCGCGAGCCTGGTCACGATCCAGATGCAGGGCTGGGTGTCTGCAGACGAGGCCGGACCGGTCAGCACCGCCAATCCACCGGACACCGCGCGCTTCAAGCCGTTGGTGTTCAAGAAGAGCACGCAGAGCGCCGAGGCGTTCACGACGACACCGTCGACGGCTGACGGCTTCGTCTACATGGACGAATTCGCCTGGGCGCTGGACCAGAAGTTCAGCGGGGCAGGCATCTTCGCCGCCGGCACGGAATTGCCTACCTTCGTGGAACTGGACAACGAGCCCGAGCTCTGGAACTCGACCCATCTCGAGGTGCAAGGCGCCACGGCCATCACGTCCGACGCCTACATCGCGAAGACGGTGGCGCTCACAAAGGCGCTGAAGGACCAGTTCCCCGGGATGACCATCTTCGGTCCGGCGCACTACGGCTTCGGCGGATTGTTCTCATGGCAAGGCGAGCTCTCGCCCACGCCGACCGGCGCCGACTGGTTCGCTGACAAGTACCTGGCGGCGATCAAGGCCGCCAGCGCCGCTTACGGCACACCGCTGGTGGACGCGTACGACTTCCATTGGTACTCGGAGGCCACAGACACGTCGGGCGCGCGCGTCACCTCCCTCAATGGCGCCACGCTCACCGACGCGCAGGTGCAGGCCATCGTGCAGAGCCCGCGCAGCCTGTGGGACACGACCTATTCGGAATCGTCCTGGATCCGCAACACGTTGGGCGGCCCGATCGCGCTGCTGCCGCGGTTGCAGGCCAAGATCGCCGCGTCCAACTCCGGCATGAAGTTGGGCGTCACCGAATACAACAATGGCGGCTGCCAACACATCGCCGGCACCTTGGCCGAGGCTGACAATCTGGGCATCTTCGGAGCGCAGGGCGTGTACGCGGCCAGTTACTGGCCGCTGAGCAGCAACGAGGCGTACTGCCTGGCAGCGTTCCGCGTGTTCCGGAATTTCGACGGCGCTGGCGCCACGTTCGGCGATGTCTCGGTGCAGGCCACCTCGAGCGACGTGCAAAGCGTGGCCGTGTATGCGAGTACCGACAGCACTCACGCGGGCCGCACGGTGTTCGTGGCGATCAACCGATCGACGAAAGCGAAGCAGACCTCATTCATCGGTCTGACCATGTCCGGCACGGCCCATCTCTACCGTATCAGCGCGTCGTCAGCGACCGGGCAGAGCCCGGTGGCGCCGATGGCCGCGGGAACGCAAGTCATCTCCGGGCCGACATTCAGCGTCTCGCTGCCAGCCCTCAGCGTGACGACGATCGACATCTATTGAAGGCACGCGAGCGAGCCTGCGGGCCTCGGGTGGGCGCCCACACCACGTGTCGTGGTTTGGGGGCACGGTCAATCTTTCAACGCGCGAGAGCCATCAACCGGTTCGCTTCTACCGGAAGCAGTTCTCAGCCCGACAACCGAGTACCAGATGCAGACGGCGGCGCAGCCTCTGATCGACAAACGGCGGCTACCGCCTTCGTGGCGGGCCTGCTCATTCCGAAGAGACAGCGCCAGCGACCGCGCCGGCGGGGGCATCGCCCGCCCCGGCCTCCACGTGGACCGCCAACGCGGGGCCCGCCGCCAAAGGTCGGGGAACGGGGTCTCCGAGGCGCTCGGCGGCGTCGGTCATGATTCGCACCAACGACTTGTTGAAGTCGCCACGCACGAACAGGTACAGGCCGGGGGCGATCGGAGGCGGAAACAGGATCACCGAGGTCAGTGCCTGGCTGAAATCCTCGCAGGCCTCAAGCGTCTTGTAGACCAGGACTCCCAGGGCGGGCATCAGCGGCACGAGGTCGCCGGACACCCTCTCGCTTCAGCGCCAAACATCCATGTCGTGGAAGTGCCGCAGGCCCTTGGCGATGAGGAATTCGTCGGCGTAGTCAAAGATCGTCTCGGCTTATTTTGCACGAGCGCCGCCGCTTCGTCGGCGGGATCTGACGGAGCGAGGGTGTGCGGCAGAATCGAAGGTTTTGGAGGCCCTGCATGGCACTCGACCAACGCAAAGAGCCCTGGGACAGCCCGGGGGACCCAACCATCGACGACACCCTGAGTCTCAATGGCCAGCTCATCGCGCTGACATACGTCGTCAAGCGAATGCTCGATGTCGGCGATCAGAACTACCGCGCTGCGGTGGCAGAGAGGATTGAATACGACCTCGGCACCAACATGTGGTTCGAACACATGCACCCGGTTGAGAAGCGGGCCGCGGACGCCCTGATCCGCCAGATATTCCAGCCCGACCACGGTTCTCCGCAGGATCTGAAGAATCCGCTCGATGGCGAGCTTTGATGTGCAATCGCTACGTCTCCCCCGATGAAGCCGAGATCGAGCGGATCTGGCACATAGGCGCACGCGACCACTGGCGCGGCGGCAGCGTCTTCCCGCGCAAGCTCGGGCCGTTCATCCGTGCGGGCGCCGACGCGGGCCGCGAACTGGTCATCGGCCAATGGGGCCTGATCCCGTTCTTTGCGAAGACGCCGAAGCTGACCTATCAGACCAACAACGCGCGCAGCGAAGAGCTTGCTGCGAAGGCCACATTCCGCGACCCGTGGAAGCGCGGCCAGCGCTGCATCATCCCTGCCATTTGGTTCGATGAGCCGAACTGGGAGAGCGGCAAGAACGTCTGGTGGTCGTTCCGCCGCACAGACGGCCAGCCGTGGGGCTTGGCGGGCCTGTGGAACACCTGGAAGGATCGGGAGACGGGCGAGCTAGTCGAGAGCTACACGATGCTCACGCTCAACGCAGACGCGCACCCGCTCATGAACCGCATGCACAAGCCGGATCCGAAACTCGGGCCAGACAAGCAGGACAAGCGGTCGGTCGTGGCGCTAGAACCGGCAGACTGGGACATGTGGCTACGGGCGCCGGTCGACGAGGCGCAGCCGCTGGTACGGCTGTCCCCCGTCGAAACGTTCGACGCCGGCCCGGAAATCACGCCCTGAAGTGCGCAAAATCCCGTGCTTTCGAGCCGCCAACGCCGCGCCGTTTGCAAAGTCCAGCTGAAGCCAAAAGCATGCTCAAGTGGCTCAGGTCGGCCACAAGGCGGCGCCTACGAAGGTCAGCTTTCGCTCAGCGTAGAGGGGCGGTTGGTTTGGTCGTCAGCGGCGGCCCGGCGATTCCCTCGGCTGCGTTCCAGTCCACCACTACGCCGTCGCCTTTGCGGACGCCGTAGTACCCGACCAAGCTACTGCCGACCCAGTCGGGCCCGGCATCAGGTGGCGCGGGGCAGCGGGACTTGATGCGAACTACGAAGTATTTCCTGTCGCCGCTCTCGTCGACCTCGCACCTGTATTCGTTGGCGCATTGCGTTCCTCGGCCAAGTGCGGCCTTCACTGACCCGCAAGCTTTCGAAGCAGGGGCTAAGGGTGCTGCCGACGCGGCCTGAGTTAGACCGATAGCCAAAAGGAGCAGGAGATTTCGCATGATGCGAAGTATGCCGCTCCCGTCGTTTCACTAGTAGGCGAGCGGCTGCCTTTCGGCGGTCAATTCGGGGAGGCGGACAGCCGCTTTGGGTTGGGTATTGCGGCTCAGCCGCTGGTGTCGACGGGCGGGTATCGCGCCGTCCTCCCGCGCCGACAGTCGGTGGCAGCCCAGACATCGAGGCGAACACGCTTTCATGAGCCATCCCCTTCACATCGGCTTGAAGCGATGCTGGAAGCTCTGGCTCACCGGCAAGCGCGTAGTGCCGTCCTTGAGCAACACGTCCATGCCGGCCAGGTTTCGGTCGACGCGCGCAACTTGGGCCAGGTTGACGACGACGGCGCGGTGGATCTGCCAGAACTGTTCGGGGTCGAGCTGAGCCAGCAACTCGCGCAGCGACATGCGCAGCAGGAACTCGCCCTCGCGCGTCAAGGCGCAGGTGTACTTGTTGTCACTGCGGAAGTGGATCACGTCGGCCACCATCACCAGATGCAGGCGTTCGCCCTGCGAGGCCTGCAGCCACCGTAGTGGCGCCGCAGTCGCGACCGGGGCGGCCGGGAGCTCGGGCGGCGTCCACTGCCGCAGCCAGCGCGCCACGTCGGCTGGTGGCCACTGAAGGCGCTGCTGCAACCGTTGCACGGTCTCGCGCAGGCGCTCGGTGGACAGGGGCTTGAGCAGGTAGTCGACCGCGCCTTGCTCGAAAGCGGTCACGGCATGCGCGTCGTAGGCGGTCACGAAGACCACGTGGCACAGGCCCTTGATGCGCCGTGCCACCTGAACCCCGTCCAGGCCGGGCAGGCGGATGTCGACGAAGACGATGTCGGGCCGCAGGTCCAGCGCCAGGGCCACGCCCTGCTCGCCATCCTCGGCGTCGGCCAGCAGTTGCAGTTGCGGCCAGAGCTCGGCCAGGCCCTCGCGCAGGCGCTGGCGCGGCAGGGCTTCGTCCTCGATCAGCAATGCGGTGGGGGCTTTCATGCGGCAACGGCGGTCCAGGGCAATTCGATGCGGGCGCAGACGCCGCCTTCGGCGCGATCGCGAACACTCAACTGTGCCTCGGGTCCATAAAGGCCGGCCAGGCGGTCGCGCACATTGGCCAGGCCCAGGCCCTGAGCCTTGGCAGTCGTGCCAGCGGCGGGCAGCAGGCCGACGCCGCTGTCGCTGACTTCCATCACCAGCCGTTCGCCCTCGCGTCGCGCGTCGACGCCGATGTGGCCGCCGCGCAGCAACGGCTCGATGCCGTGGCGGATGGCGTTCTCGACCAGCGTCAGCAGCATCATCGGCGGCACGCCGTGGCCTTCGCAGCCGGCCTCGACGCGGACGTCGAAGTGCAGGCGCTCGCCCAGCCGCGTGGCCATCACCGTGAGATAGGCTCGCGCGAGCGCCAGCTCCCGTTCGGCGGTCGACAACGGCGCGCGCAACGATGGCAGCGCCATGCGCAGGTAGTCGTGCAATTCGCCCAGGAAGCGCTCCGCTGTTTCCGGTTGGCTGCGAATGAGCTGCTGCAGGCTGGCCAGCGCGTTGAACAGGAAGTGCGGTTCCACCTGGGCCTGCAAGGCCTTGAGCTCGGCCAGGCTGACCTGGCGCTGCAGCTCGGCCACCTCGGCGCTCTTCTCGGCCCGACCCAGCCGCAGCGCCAGGGCGCGCTCCTCGCGCCAGCGCCACCAGCGCGCCGGCAGGTGCATCAGCAAGGAGAAAGCGAAGGCGGGCAGCCAAGGGCGCCACAGCGACGACGGGCTCATCCACTGCACGATGCCCACGCCGGGCAACAGCAGCAGGCCCAGCGCCGCGCCCAGGGCGGTCGCCAGCGGCACGGCCACTGGCCACCAGCGCCATGTCAACGTCCACCACGCGGCGCTGTAGGCCAGCCAGAGCTGGGCGCACAGGCCCAGCCACTGGGCATGCGGCCATCGGCTGTGCAGCAGCGCCCACGCCACCCAGAACAGGCCTGCCGGCAGCAGGGCCTGGCGCCAGGGCGGGCGCGAATGCGTGCGCCGGGACGCGGGAATCGCAGGCAGATCTATGGGCGGCATGGCGTACCGGGTCATTCGAGCGTCGGATTCTGCAACGACCCGGGGCTGAACTTGGCGATCGACTGCCGGGTGGCCTCCATCACCGCGCGCGCGCCGGCCCAGTCGTAAGCGATGGTGCTGGCGGTCGGGGATACCTTGGGCCCCACCACGTCGAAGTGCAATCCGCGCACCCAGGCCTGTCCCTCGCCCACCAGCGCGAGCCCCAAGTCGATGCTCGAAGCGCCGGCAGGGACGTCGAACACGACGCTCAGGTCTTGCCAGCCGGCTCCCGATCGCGCGGCGGCGCCGCGCGGCAGGTGATCCTCGACGCCCGCCTTGCCGAAATGCATGTCGGCCAGCAGGCCCACATCGCCGGCACCGATGTAGAGGCCGGCCCAGGCAGGTGAGCCTTCGGCCCGCACCTGGCCGCTCAGGCGCACGCGCTGGCCCGCGTAGCCGAACACGACCTGGTGGGCCGCACCGATGCTCTGGTAGGCCTGACCCTGCGGGAGGATCGAATGCACCGTGAGGCTGGCCGGACCGGCGGCCTCGGTGTCCAGCCCGATGTCATAGCCAACCGGGGCCTTGGGGGACGGAACTGCGGGAACGACCAGGTCCGCGGGTATCCAGCCCGACGGCAGCACGGGCGGGTTGGCATTGGCGCTGAGCACCATCGCGGCAATGGGGGCGATCAGCAGGATGCGGTAGTCCATGAGGTGATGTCCTTGAAGAAGCTTGGGCGATATGGCGGTCGGGCGATTGGCGCGCTTGCGCTCACTGCAGCAAGAGGTTGACCGGCGGCGTGGCCTTGGCCGCGCGTTCGCTCAGGAATTTTTCCCTGGCCGCCTTTTGCGCCTCCGAGGCCTTCTCTGCGAAACCGCCCGTGGAGAGCGGCACCTCGGGCCCCACCGCCTCGAGCGTGAGGTCGCGAGCCCAGGCCTGGCCGTTGCCTGCCAGCGCTAGGCCGACCTGGGCGACGCCGTTGCCGCTGGCCGGGATGTCGGCCACGACGCTCACCTCGCACCAGTCGGGGCAGGCGGCGGCGCCGCGCGGCAGTGCGGTGTCGGCTTCCCGCGCCCCCGGATGAAGCCACAGCGGGAGGAAGCCATCGCCGATCACAAGGCCGGCCCAGCCATCGACCCCGATGGCCTTGACCTGGGCCGTGAATCGAGCGCGCTTGCCTGCGTAGCCGAAGACGTACTGGCTGATGCTGCCGATGTCGCTCATGCCGCGCTCGCCGATGGCCTTGACGGTCAAGGCCCGGTGCCCGCTGGCCTCGGTCTCCGGCGCGACACCGGCTTCGTGCGAGGCGCCCTGGGGCCAGACGTAGCTCGAACCCGCAATCCAGCCTTGCGGTTGGCGCAGCTTGTCGGCCCCGCTGGCGCTGATGGCCAGGGCCGCGAGAGGAATGGTCAAGAGGCTTCGGTAGTCCATGCGTTCATCCTTTCAGGGTGGGCGGGTGGGATGAGGCGCAGTGTGCGCACCCGGCCCGATGATCGCCTGCCCGATGCGATCGACCAGCCTGCGCGCCGACGAGGCAGGCCATGCGGCGACGAGTTGCCGTACCGGCGGCCCCTGGCGGCAGCCGTGAGCGAGGCCCCGATAATGTGCCAGGGGTTGCAGCAGGCGTGGTTGCATGCGCCCCCACACTGTCGCTCGCGTCTTCGACGCGCCTCAGTTGACCCTGCGCCGTAGAGGATGCCCGGGCAATTGCTGCCGAGGTACACCGTGCCGAAAGCTTTCAGGTCGCCCGTGACGGCCCGGATACCGCCCCACTGGTGCTCGTCGTCGTTGACCCAACGTGTAGGCTCCAGCGATTCCACCCAGGATGATTCGCCCAGACCTATTCGTTGGTCGGCTTGGGGAAGATAGTTCCGAGTAGCTCGCAGTCGCTGTTGTGACGGTCTCGGATCGGCCACTAGCGGAAGTTCTTCAGCGACAGCTTCAAGGTATCGTGGAAGAGGTGACCTACACCTACCTTGCGCTCACACTAGCCTTGACCAAGGCCGCACGAAACATGGCACAGCGCTGACTCAGGGCGGCGCATCGTGCAGAATCGACCGTAGAACGAGGAGTATCGGCAGGCAAAGGCCGCGCATCCTTCGTCAACCGAAAGATCAGGGAGGAGGGAACATGCCAGCCGTCGTCCGGACCGCGTTTGCGGCCCTATTGACGTCCTTCGTCGGGTGCCTTGCGCCCGCGCGAGCGGGCGAGGTCGCTGCGGCGTCCGCTACCGCGTCGTCAGCCGCGCCACTGCGGGCCGCCTCCGCGCCCGAGATCGGTTGGCACAGTCTCCTCGAGGACACGGTGCACAAGGTCAATGCGGACGGCACCGAGGTCATGACCTACGCGCGCCGCCACAAGATCCTCATGCGCACCGCGTTGTCCTCGATGAAGGAGACGACGATCACCTACAGCCAGAGCGCCCAGAAGCTCGAGGTGCTGGAGGCCTACACCGTCAAACCCGGAGGCCGGCGCATCGACGCACCGTCGAGCAACTACCAGGTCGAGACGCAGACGGGCCACCAGTCCGCCGGGCCGGCCTACTCGGACAACGTCAGCACGACGGTCGTCTTTCCCGACGTGGAGGTGGGCGACGTCGTGGGCTTGAAATACAGGCTGACCACGACACAGCCGCTGTATCCGCGCAAGCTGTCGCTCGCCCAGGACTTCTCGCTCGACGGCGCCTATGACGACGTTCGCGTGCTGATCGACGAACCGGTGTCGATGAAGAGCCGCCACGTCGTGCGCGGCATGACGGAGAGCGTCACGACGCACGGCGACCGCCGACTGCTCTCGCTGCACTGGAGCCATCCGGTGCCCGAGCGCGACGAGCGGACGAACTGGTCGGTGATCGATCCCGAGGGTGAGCCCGGCTTCGAGTACAGCACCTTCACGTCGTGGGCGGAGGTGGGCACGTCCTACGGGCTGCGCGCGTATCCGAAAGCGGCGGTGACGCCCCGCATCCGTGAACTGGCCGACAAGATCACGGGCGGCGAGACCGACCCGCGCCACCAGGCCATCGCACTGTACGAGTGGGTCGCGCGCACGATCACTTACGCGGGCAACTGCGTCGGCATCGGCGCGGTCGTGCCACGCGATCTCGCCGTGGTCATCGACAACCGGCAAGGCGACTGCAAGGATCACGCGACGCTGCTTCAGGCCCTGCTCGCCGCGCGAGGCATCGAAAGCCAACAGGCGCTGGTCAACGCGGGGTCCGTCTACGCGCTCGCGGCGCTACCCCTCGCGCAGCAGGTCAACCACGTCATCAACTACGTGCCTTCGCTCGACCTGTTCCTCGATTCGACGTCCGACGAGACGCCCTTCGGAATGCTGCCGGAGTCCGACCAGGGCAAGCCCGTGCTGATGGCCAACGGCGCGACGGTGCCGACGCGCACGCCCGCCGTCGCCCGCGATTCCGACAAGCAGGAAGTCGTGACCACCGGCGAGGTGCACGACGACGGGTCGATCGATGCCGTCGTGAAGGTGACGGTCGCAGGCGAGCCCGCCGTGTCGTTGCGGGAGGCTTTTCGCCGCGCGTCCCGCGACGAGTCGGATCGCTACGTGAAGGAAGCCTTGAAGGGCATGGGCTTCGAAGGCGAAGGCACGATCGTGTACCCGGATCCCCAGCCCCTGGCGGCCACGTTCTCGTACGAGGTGCGATTCCACGCGAGCGAGGCGCTGAACCTGCCCGGCAGCGGCGCGCTCTGGATCTCCCCCTGGTTTCCGGCGCCCTTGCGGCTCGCGGCAGTCGCCCACCAGGCCGTCGACAAGTCTCCGGCGGTCGATTCGACGTGCTCAGGCGGCTTGCTGGTCGAGCGCTATGACTTGGCGCTGCCCGCGGCAATGCAGATCTTGTCCATGCCCGATGGCGCGCACGTCGAGACGCCTGCCGCGCGCTATGACAGCCGCTACGAGCTGGACGCGCGACACCACCTATCGGTTGAACGCCGCTACGTAGATCTGTCCGACGGCCCGATCTGCACGGCGGCCACGGTGACAGCATGGCGCGTGGCGCTAACGCCGATGTGGAAGGACATGCGGCAGCAGCTGTTGTACCGGCAGCGGTGAGCCACCGAGCCAGTCGACGCCCTCGACGCCGACTGTGAGACTGGATGCGAGCCATTACCGGCCGTTCGCGAAGGGCGGCTCTCCGGTGGGCTATTTTGAGCGGCGAAGCAGGCTGAACGAGAACGGGTCGCGGTGACGGATGGAACCCAGCATGCATCCGCCAGCCAAGCATTTCGCGAAGGCCGTCACGCTCTAGGCCCGCGTGGCTGTGTCGAGGCGCGATTCGCTCGCGCGGTTTCTTGGTAGATGCTCGGGGCGAGATGCCTCCGGGGTAGGCAAAGCAATTGGACGAGCACCTGAGGGGCATGCCTCGACGCTGCGGACGAGCTATGAAGCACTCCAGATCTTGACCGTATCGACGAATGCGCGGAGGGCCGAGGGAATGTTGCGGTTGCCCGGGTAATAGAGCTACGCACCCGGAAATTCGGGGCACCACTCGTCGAGTACGCTGATGAGCTGACCAGCCTGGAGTGCGTCACGTACCGAAGTCTCGAACACGTATATTCATCGTTCGTCCAGACTCTGCACGCAGTTCGGTGGCAATGGAGATCCTTTGACTTCCCATTTTTCAGTTCACCCCGTCACTTCCGAGGCGTGTCGCCGCAGCCGGCGAGCTTTTTTTAGCGAACTAGTCGCAGCCGTGGCGCTTACGCTGGCACTAGGCGCCGGGTACGCGACGGCGGCCGATATCCCCCCTTTCGCCCATCCGGGCTTGCTGCACACGCAGTCGGACCTTGATCGGATGAAGTCGAAGGTGGCCGCGGGTGCCCAACCGTGGTCGGACGGATGGAACAGGCTGATCATGAACCGCCACGCATCTTTGGACTGGCATCCGAACCCGCAGGCGATCGTGTACCGAGGCAAAAACCCGACCCATGCTGAGAACTATGCCGCTCTGTTCAACGATGCGGCGGCGGCGTACGCGTCGGCCCTTCGATGGGAGGTTTCGGGCGATACCGCATTTGCTGACAAGGCAGTTGGGATCCTGAACGCGTGGTCGTCGACCTTGACCGGCATCGACGGTAGCTCCGACAAGTTCCTGGCCTCAGGCATCTACGGCTATCAACTGGCCAATGCGGCCGAGCTACTTCGCGGCTATCCCAAATGGGCTGCCGCCGACCGCAAGCGCCTGCAGGCGATGATGCTGTCAGTTTTTTACCCGATGAACCACGATTTTCTGACGCGGCACAACGGGGCGAGAATCGACCACTATTGGGCGAACTGGGACTTGGCGAACATGGCCTCCATGCTCGCCATCGGCGTCCTCACGGACCGGCGCGACGTCTATGACGAAGCAGTGGCCTATTTCAAACAGGGCCAGGGCAATGGCGCCATCGAGCACGTCATCTGGAAGCTCTATCCCGAGGGGCTCGGCCAAGTCCAGGAGAGCGGCCGTGACCAGGGTCACAGCATGCTAGATATCGCGCTGCTCGGCGCCTTCTGCCAGATGGCTTGGAACCAGGGCGACGATCTGTTTGGCTATGACGACAACCGCTTCTTGCGAGGCGCCGAATACGTCGCTCAATACAACCTCGGCAAGGACGTCCCCTACACCGCCTACGCTAACAGCGATGTTACCCAGGCCGTCGTTTCAGAGGGCGGTCGCGGCGATGTGCGACCGATCTGGGAACTGCTCTATAGCCACTACGTCGTTCTGAAAGGATTGGGCGCGCCCAACATCAAGGCGTTCGTTGAAAAGGTCAGACCTGAAGGCGGGGGCGGCGACTACGGACCCAACAGTGGTGGTTTTGACCAACTCGGCTACGGGACACTTACTTTCAGTCTGCGCTGACGCCTCGCTATGGTCGTGCCCGCGGGCGCCGATGTAGCTGTCGTCGCGAAAGGTGTGTTGTAGCCTGTGCCGGTCGTGGGTCGACGGTCTTTGTCGATGCGGAGGACTCAGATCGGCCATGACCGGACGTTCACGACCGTCCGGTATCGGGTACCCGCACCAAGGCTGAAAAGACCTCCCGAACGATTCTTCGGAGCTTGCGGCCGAGGGCAGCTCGGCGATCGACACGGCAAAGGCTCATACCGGCTAAAAGGGGCCTTCCGCGAACATCCACTAACAGCCATGAGCTTCGCTTAAACGCGAGAGGTACGTTTCCGGACGCAACGCCGTGCGACGGCGAAGGATCGTCCCGCCCGTTGATAAATGTCAGGTCGCCTGCCGGTCAATCGAGATCTCCCCACATCAGTCTTCCGCCGCCAACCCGAAAATACCGAGCAGGCTGACTGGCGCATGGGCGCTCGCTGAACCTTTGAGGATACTGCGCAATGAACGAACGCAAACGCACCGCAGGTGCGGGTGAATCGCAGGGCGCACACGTTGTCGAGCGCGAATCTCGAGGAGTGGGTGACTCTTCCGCTGGCTTCTTCCGCTTCCACGGGATGTGGGCACCAGGCGTTCGCCTGTTCAGGCGCTTGCAGTTTTCCGCGAAGGCATGCTTCATATCGACGGCCTTCATGGTTCCACTGATCTTGCTATCTTGGAGCTACTTTTCCGCGAAAATCCAGGTGATCACCGACACGCGTGCCGAGCGGGACGGTGTGTTGTTCGCTCGGGAGGTGCTCCCCGCGATCAAGCATGCCAGGCAACTTCGGAGATTCTCCGTAGTGGCTGCGAGTACGGGCAAGGAGCCCGGTGACCTCGCCGTCGTGCGCAGCAAACTGACCGCCGACCTGGACAGCGTGAGAGCGATCGACGCGCGTCTTGGCGCTGCGTTCGGAACTCAGGAGATGGTGCACCAGCTTGACGGGTTGCTGCGCGACGCTGCGCCTTCGACTGCTGGCGTCGACAAGGTTCTGGACACGCATGGCAAGTTGAACGCGGCGCTTCTTGATTTAGTGATCAAGGTGGATGACGGAAGCGGACTGACGCTCGATCCGGACCTCGACACCTACTACCTGATGGATGCCGGACTCAGCGCAGGCCCTGTCCTGCTGGAGCAGAGCGCGCGCATGCGCGTTGAGGCGTCGGCTCTTGTCAATTCGAGCCTGAGCACGGACGGGTTTGCTGCGAATCTGCTGCGTCAGGATGGGTTGGTCGACTACCTTTCGCAGCAGGTTCAATCGGATCTGACGAAGGTCATTGGCGTCCATCCGGAGCTCGCTGCCGACGTCGATCCGTCCGACGGGCTGAAGAAAGTCGTTGCTTTGCGCGACTTGATTGGCCACCTCAAGAGTGGAAATGTCGACATAGATGCAGCCAAGGGTGTCGATGACGCCGGAGCAGCGGAAGTCACTGCCTTGGAAGCCTGGCAGAGCCACGATGTGGACTCGTTGGACAAGCTGCTCGAAGCTCGGATGACGGCGGCCTATCGGCAGATGCGAGCCGGCGCGACTCTTCTATTTGTCTGCGTGGCGGTCGCGGGGTACCTCTTCTACTCGTTCTATCTGGTGATGAATGGGGGCTTGAACGAGGTACGGCGCCACCTCGGATTGATGGCAGATGGTGATCTCACCAGCTCTCCGACGCCGTGGGGGCGCGACGATGCGGCCGACCTGATGTATGCGCTGCGCGGAACTCAGGAGTCGATGCGGCGCATCGTTGCCAAAGTTCGAGGAGCGTCAAGCGGCATTGTCACGGCCAGCACCGAAATTGCCGGAGGTGCGCATGACCTGTCCGCGCGAACCGAGCAATCTGCCGCCAACCTGCAGCAGTCTGCGGCGTCGATGGAGGAAATCTCCTCGACCGTGCAACAGACCGCTTCCGGAGCCAAGCGCGCGTCCCAACTCGCCACTGAGAACGCGGGCGTGGCCACGCGCGGTGGCGAAATTATCGAGACCGTGGTGACCACGATGCAGCGCATTCATGCGTCGTCAAGCAAGATTGGCGACATCATCGGCACGATCGACGGGATCGCGTTCCAGACGAACATCCTGGCCCTGAATGCTGCCGTCGAAGCCGCTCGGGCCGGCGAGGCCGGCAGGGGGTTCGCGGTTGTGGCGACGGAGGTCCGCGCCCTGGCCCAGCGCGCATCGACGGCGGCGCGCGAGATCAAGAGTCTGATCTCCTCCAGCGTTGAGGAGATCGCCTCGGGCACCGACGTCGTCAATAGCGCTGGCCAAACGATCGGCCAGCTCGTGGAGACCAGCAAACAAGTCCATCATCTCCTCACCGAAATTGCGACAAGTGCGGATGAGCAAGCTCGCGCGGTGGCACAGACATCGCATGCCGTCCAAGAGCTCGACAACGTCACGCAGCAGAATGCCGCACTCGTTGAAGAGACAGCCGCTGCCGCGGCGTCGCTGAGTGAACAGGCTCGTGGACTGGCTTCAGAGGTCGATCAATTCAAGTTGCCGGGTTAGGTTTGACCGTTCGCGCGGTCGGCCACGTCTTGGCCACGGCATATCAGGCTCTGTGTGCCCAATCTGAAGTTTCGACAGGCAACTTCGGGCCGGCCTTTGCCGCTCGCAGGGATCGTCTAAGTGCTGCAATCGCGAGTGCAATGAAGTACTGATGGACATTCCAACTCGATTTGCGTGTTTTGGCTGCCGCGTCACTGGTTGGACATGGCGACGCGACACAATCTCCCAAAATTGCCGGAGATGCTACACGCCAATGAGCAGGATCAGCGCGTACAGCATGGCAGCGCCGCCGGCCGAAAACGATGCGGCGTGGGAGCTTCTGCGTTCGCTTGCCGACGAGGCCGAATCGGAACGGGCCGCCCAGCGCGCGGCGATCGTGGCTGTATTCGCTCAAATCAAGCGTCTTACGCCTGGCATCCACCGCCTTTTGGAAGTGACGCCCATATCGTCCGATCAGAGTGCCCCGAAGAATGGCTCTGACTAGCCGATGTGACGCTGCCTGCTTTGGCTGACGCCGACGCCCGGGGCACGACTGTCGGCCGCTGGTGACGAATGGGGAGTGATCTTCCACGCTAGGAGAACACCGTCGCGATGATGTCCATCGTCCAGCCGCTCAGCACGATTCAGGAGGGTAATGGCCCGGATTCGGTCAACGTTGAAGACGCATGCCGGGCCAGGAGTTGCCGGTCGCGAACGGCAGCTCCCGGGTTGGCTGTGAGCTCGTGCAATGTCCCGTCACCGACATGAGCCGACCCGGCGAGCGACCACTGGGCACCACAGGTCAACCCGATCGGCGAACTGGAGGCCGTCGCAGGGCATCTTCAACGCGTCGTTGATGGCACTCCCGCCGACGAGGCAATCCAGGTACTTGCACTCGCTGGACGTGGCGGCCACGAGGACTGTGTATTCACGTGCGTTGCGCGCTCGGTCTGCTGCACGGACGTGCGCAGCCAGCGCGAACCCTGCAAGCAAGGACGAGTCGATGTCAAACAAAACGAGATCGACCGCGTTACTGCTCACGAAGCCGACAATATCGGTTTGCCCGCAACTTACCGCGCGCGACCCCGGGTGTGAGAGCACAAATTGCGTCGCCAGATGGACCAGGACGCAATTCCCGACCACCACGAGCACTTGCCCTCCTGGGGGCGCCCAACTCGGCGACGCTCGACGGTTGCGGGTGCGTCTTGGCAAGGCGACTACAGCGGACATGCAGCGAAGGTCGCACCCTGCGCGGCATCAGTCTGTTCGCTGGCGAACATGGGTCGCCAGGACCACGGTGCGCGGTGCTGGCTGGTGCTCGATCGCTGCTACATTTCCCGTTCGGTAGGCGCCGTAAACTGTCAATATCGGCCATCAGCAGACCGTCGCGAAGGTCGGGTTTCTGGTAGCGGCGGGCTGGACGTGTCTCGGGAGGCGCGACGAAAGTCAGAAGCCTGCCCCCACGGGGTTAGCATCGAGCATGGATGATGACGAAACCTCCAGGCGAGGCTCCGCTGTGCTTGAGCGGCCCGAGCCGAACGCGCGGATCCAATATGGTGCCCTTCCCTACCGTTGGAACCTGGAGGGTGACCTACAGATACTGTTGATCACCTCACGAACACGCAGACGATGGATTGTTCCGAAAGGGTGGCCTATGAAGGGTCGCGAGCCGTGGGAAACCGTGGAGATTGAGGCACGCCAGGAAGCGGGTGTCGCAGGAGTCATCTCCAAGCGATCAGTCGGCAGCTTCCACTACGACAAGATTCTTGATGAAGACGATCGGGTGCTGCTGTGCGAGGTCACCATCTTCCCCTTGCTCGTGAAGCGTTCCCACAAGACGTGGCGCGAGAAGGAGCAGCGAGAAACGAGATGGTTGTCGGGAGCACAGGCCGCCGCGCTCGCAGCCGACGCAGGATTGAGGAACATTATTGTGGCCTTCGCGGCCTCCTACCCCGACAGTCGAGCTTGAGGATGTTGATCGAGGGCGCTGTCTGGAAGCCAAGCGGTGGTTGAAATCTGATGGATCGAGCGCAGGCGGGGCCGAAGCGCTGCTCCTTCCGCCGGCCGGGACGGGCAGTTATCCTTCACATATCGGTCGAACGCCGGTGACGTGATGGGTGCGTGGCCTGGCCGTCGGCGCCGAGGGCGCATGCCGGCCGAGATGGCATGGACACCGCCCCTTCTCCCAGCAGGGGAAGCGTGAGGGTAAGGACGCACAACGCGTACAAGAGTAGCGTGGCGACTGCCACCACTCATCACGAAGGAGTTCTGCGATGACTGCCACAACGTACGGACTGGATGTTGCGAAGCGCGTGTTCCAGATGTACTGGGTCGACGCCGACACCGGCGAGA
>Ga0302314_10000549_pt1 | contig 69348 bp, 71 predicted proteins | sample III_Palsa_N2_3_FD_200533 | JGI IMG/M metagenome (GOLD analysis project Ga0302314, IMG submission 200533) | Peat permafrost microbial communities from Stordalen Mire near Abisko, Sweden - III_Palsa_N2_3 | ecosystem: Environmental > Terrestrial > Soil > Palsa > Peat permafrost | place: Sweden...
TGGTGATGCACCACAACCCGGGTCTCGCGGGGGTTTGGGTCAGTGGGAGGAGGAGGCGGAGGAGGCGGAGGATGCGGAGGCGCCCCACTGCTGCTGCAGGCGGCGCGGCAGGGTGAAAACGAGCACGAAGGCGACGAACGCGAAGATCACGCTGACACCCATCGCCGAGGTCGCGGCAGCTCCGAAGTGGTGCGCGAGCAGCACCTTCGACTCAGCCGAGCCGAGCTGGCTTCCGAAGTGCTTGCCCGCGGCCTTCGCCGCTGCCGCAGCGGCCTGCGCCGAGGTGAAGTGCTGGGTCTTCATATAGTCCGCGACCTTCCTGGCGACCTCGGACGCGATGTTCTTCTTGACCTCACCCGTGATGCTCGAGAGGTTGGCAACGCCGAACAGCACGCTGCCGATCACCGCGATGCCGATCGCCGATCCCACGCGCTGCATGGTCGAGATGACGCCACTTGCGGCCCCCGCCTCGGTCGAGTCGACGGTTGCGACGATGAACTGCGCGTTGGGCGCGATGAACATGCCGTTGCCGAGGCCCGCGAAGAACAGCGGCACGAGCAGCTGCCAGCCGGTCAGGTCGCTCGGCTTGACGTTCAGCAGGATGATCCAGACCGCGAGCAGCCCGAGCACGACCAGGGCGGTCCCGATCACCAGGACCGTTCGACCGAGCCGCTGAGCGAGCCGGTTGCTCTGCGACGACGCGATGATCGAGCCGATCGCGAAAGGCACCGAGACGATGCCGGACTCCAGAGCGGTGTGGCCGAGGCCGGCCTGCCACAGCAGCGAGATCGTGAAGAAGATGCTCGTGAAGGCGGCGAAGTACACGAGGGCGAGGATCGTGCCGCCCGTGAACGCCGGGTGGCTGAACAGGTGCGGCGGAACCAGCGGGCTCTTACCGCGCTTGACGTAGAACACCTCGTAGGCCGCGAACCCCACGATGAGTATCACGCCGCCGGCCAGCGAGAGGTAGGTCCACAGCGGCCACCCCTTCTGCTGGCCCTCGATGAGCGGAACCAGGATGGCGACGAGCCCTGCTGTGAGCAGGAAGAGACCCACCCAGTCGACGCCACCCGTTCGCGCCGCCGCCGGAGCCTGCGGGGCGATTTCGGCGAGCCGGCGACGGCCGGGGACGAGGAACACCGTGAGGATGAGTGCGACGACGCCGATGGGCACGTTCACGCCGAAGATCAGGCGCCATCCGTTCGAGGTACCGAAGCCCTGGATGATGAGGCCGCCGACGATCGGCCCGAGGGCACTCGAGACGCCGATGACGGCGCCCATGATCGCGAACGCGGAACCGCGCACCTTGCCCTGGAACAGGATCTGGATGAACGCGGTGACTGCCGGCACGAAGACACCGGCTGCGAAGCCCTGGATGACGCGGAAGACGATCAGCTGCACGTCGCTCTGCGCGAGTCCGCAGGCGAGACTCGCCACCGTGAACAAGGCCAGGCCAGTGAAGAAGATCCACTTGTGGCCGAACCGGTCACCGAGCCTGCCGGCCGGGATCAGCGCGATGCCGAAGGCGAGCGCGTAGCCCGAGATGATCCACGAGAGCACGTCTTCGGTGGCTGCAGGATGCCCAGCACCGTTGACGTGTTCGCGGATCGTCTGCAGCGCTACGTTGACGATGGTCGTGTCGAGCAGCGACATGAACATCGCGATGAGAAGCACGATGAGCGCGCGCCAGGCGTGCGGAGACGGCTTCGGAGGGGACCAGGCGCCGGCTGCTGCGGTGGGTGCTGACATGTCTAATGATCCTTTCGAGCCGACTCGTCGGCGATTATTGCTGGTAACTGCTGGTACAGGTCTTCGTGCCACTCGACCTCGGCGGCGAGCTTGGCGGCTTTGTGCTCCATCACGATCTGCTCGGTGAAGGTGAGGTACTGGCTGATCGAAGCCAGATGCGCCTCGGCCTCGACGACCATCGCCTTGAGCCGCGCGATGCGGGCTGCGAGCACATCCGGGAGCGTCTCGAGCTTGTCGAGGTCGAGTCGTGACATCGCGAGGTCGAATGGATCGGCGCGCTGCACGATTTCGCGGAGCGCCTCCCGCTTGGTGACAGCAAGCGCAATGCGACCGTCATGCGTGATGTCGTAGATCTGCCGCTCGGGATACGCGCCTTCGCGTTCGGAGCGCACCTCTTCGATGAGCCCTTCGAGGGACATCCGCTTAAGAGCGCCGTAGATCGCGCCGACGCTGATGTCGGTCCAGTCGTGGACGTGCTCTTTTTCGGCGAGCAGTCGGAGCTGGTGCCCATGCATCGGTCCCTCCACGACGAGGGCGTCGAGGATGTAGAGGCGGATGCTGGACACGCGACTACTCTCGCAAAAGTAGTTCTGCGTGTCAAGCCCAACCCGGGCCCCGTGTTACGCCGTGTTTCCCCACCTGTTGGCACCCATGGGGCGCCTGCCTAGGCTGGGCCGCGAGTGGGCTCCAGTCCGCCCGCCCCAGAAGTTTCACCAATCCGCCCGATTGCAAGGAGAACACCCATGGCCGACTGGCAGTTCGAAACCAAACAGATCCACTCCGGTGCCCAGCCCGACCCGGTCACCAACGCTCGCGCGACGCCCATCTACAAGACCACCTCGTACGTGTTCAACAGCACGGAGCACGCCAAGAACCTGTTCGCGCTCGCCGAGTTCGGCAACATCTACTCGCGCATCATGAACCCGACCAACGATGTCGTCGAGCAGCGCCTCGCCGCGCTGGAGGGTGGCACGGCGGCGCTCGCGGTCGCATCCGGCTCGTCCGCGATCACCTACGCCGTACTCAACATCGCGGGTTCCGGCGACCACATCGTCTCGTCGTCGTCGATCTACGGCGGCACGTACAACCTGTTCAAGTACACGCTCGCGAAGCTCGGCATCGAGGTCACCTTCGTCGAAGACCAGGATGACGCGGCCGAGTGGGCCGCCGCTATCCGCCCGAACACCAAGCTGCTGTTCGCCGAGACCATCGGCAACCCGAAGATCAATATCCTCGACATCGAGCTCGTCGCGAAGGTCGCCCACGACAACGCACTGCCGCTCATCGTCGACAACACGATCGCCACGCCCTACCTCATTCGTCCGTTCGAGTACGGAGCGGACATCGTCGTGCACTCGGCGACGAAGTTCCTTGGCGGGCATGGAACGGTCATCGCCGGCATCATCGTCGACGGCGGCAAGTTCCCATGGTCGAAGCACGTCGACAAGTTCCCGGGCCTCACCGAGCCCGACCCGTCGTACCACGGCGCGAGCTACACGACAGTGCTCGGAGACGGCATCGCGTACGTCATCAAGGCCCGCGTGCAGCTGCTTCGCGACACTGGCGCATCCCTTTCGCCCGACAGCGCGTTCGCGCTCATCCAGGGCATCGAGACGCTCAGCCTCCGCATCGAGCGCCACGTGCAGAACACGCAGGAGATCGCCGAGTGGCTCGAGAACCACCCGGATGTCGCGTCGGTGAACTACTCCGGCCTGCCGTCCAGCCCGTGGTATGCCGCAGCGAACAAGTACGCCCCCAAGGGCGTCGGCGCTGTCGTCTCGTTCGAGCTCAAGGGCGGCGTCAACGCCGGTCGCGCGCTGGTCGAGTCCGTCACCCTGTTCAGCCACCTCGCCAACATCGGCGACGTACGCAGCCTGATCATCCACCCCGCGTCGACGACGCACTCGCAGCTCACGCCCGAGCAGCAGCTCACCACGGGTGTCACGCCCGGCCTGGTGCGTCTCTCGGTCGGGCTCGAGAACGTCGAGGACCTGAAAGCCGACCTCGAGGCAGGCCTCGCCGCCGCACGCACCGCTGGTGCGACAGCCGCAACCAGCGCCTGACCCGAACTCAGGACGCGCTGCCGTACGTAACAGTCCGGCAGCGCGTTCGGTATTTCCGCGATACTTGAGGCTGACATGGACTGGCAGACTCCCGAGGACACCGTTCCCTCGGCATTCATCACCGAGGCGAACGCCAGGGCGCTGCTCGGCAAACCGCCCGCGACCGGCGCGTGGCGCGAAGGCGATCCGGTCGGCGACCGCAGGTTCGTCTCGCTCGGGGCGATGAAGCTCGAGCGCGGAGACGAGCTGCCGCAGGTGCGGATTGCCTACGAGACCTTTGGCTCCCTGAACGACGCGGGCGACAACGCCGTGCTCATATTGCACGCCCTCACGGGCGACAGCCACGTCATGGGCGAGTCGGGCCCCGGGCATCCGACCGCCGGCTGGTGGGGCGGAATCGTGGGCCCCGGAAAACCGATCGACACCGACCGGTGGTTCGTCGTGGCACCGAACATGCTGGGTGGCTGCCAGGGCTCGACGGGTCCGGCATCCAGCGCACCGGATGGGTCGGAGTGGGGCGCGCGCTTTCCGTTCGTGACCATCCGTGACCAGGTCGCGGCGCAGGCCGCGTTCTCGGATGCGGTCGGCATCGGCACCTGGGCGGCCGTGATCGGCGGCTCGATGGGCGGCATGCAGGCGCTCGAGTGGGCCGTCGCGTATCCGCAGCGAGTCGGACGGGTCGGCATTCTGGCCGCACCGGAATCGAGCAACGCCGACCAGATCGCGCTCAACACGGTGCAGGTCGACGCGATCCAGCTGGATCCCAAATTCGCGGACGGCGACTACTACAGCTCGGACGACGGCGACGGCCCGTACCGCGGGCTCGCACTCGCCAGACGGATGGCGCTGCTCAACTACCGCTCCCCCACCGAGCTGAACGACCGTTTCCAGCGCAGCTGGCAGAGCGGAATCAGCCCGCTCGGCGGCGGCGGTCGGTACGCGGTCGAGAGCTACCTCGACTTCCATGGCAACAAGTTCACGCGGCGGTTCGACGCGAACAGCTACGTCACTCTGGCGAACGCCATGAATTCGCACGACATCGGCCGCGATCGCGGGGGTGTTGCCAAGGCGCTCGCCGGTGTCACCGCGCGCGCGCTGGTGCTCGGCATCGACACCGACCGGCTGTTTCCACTCGACCACCAGCGGCTCATCGCCGGCCTGCTGCCCAGCACAATCGACGATGGCGAGGTCGTCGTGATCACGTCGCCGTTCGGTCACGATGGTTTTCTGATCGAGGACGAGCTCGTCGGGGCCCATCTGGAGCGACTGCTCGAGTCGTAGTGGTGGGCTCACCCAGGGGCGCTGAACGCGAATCCGTTTCGGGTATACAAACGAGTCTGTGTCATGTTCGCTAAGCTGTCGCAGACAGGAGCACGCATGGGAAGATCGCAGCCAAACGCCACTATCAGGGTGGCAATTGTCGACGATCATCGGCTGGTTCTCGACGGGCTGTCCTCGCGCCTCCATGACCCCGAAGCGGGCATCTCCATCGTCGCCACCGAAACCACCTGGGCGGGACTCATCGCGAACCCCGCGTTCCCGGTCGACGTCGTCGTGCTCGACCTGCACCTCGAGGACGGCATCCCGGTAGGCACGAAGCTTCGCGCCCTCGGCACGATTGGCACTGCGGCGATCGTCATGAGTCGCCACGCCGACTCGGCCTCCGTCACCGCAGCCATGCGAGCAGGCGCCATGGGTTTCGTTCCCAAGACCGACTCCGCAGCCGAACTCACTGCCGCCATCCGCGCCGCCGCGGACAGCACACCCCATCTCTCGGCACCGCTCGCCGAGGCGATGGCCGGATTCGCGGCCTCCCCCGACCCCGGGCTCGGCCGCCAGGAGCAGCGCGCACTCGTGCTCTACGCCTCCGGTCGTTCGATCAAGGAGGTCGCCGACGAGATGGAGACCACCGAGGAGACTGTGAAGTCGTATATCAAGCGCGGACGTCGCAAATTCCGCGAGGTCGGGGTGGATGTCGGAACCCGCATCCTGTTGCGCCGTTACGGAATTCGCGAGGGCTGGGTCACCCCCGAGTAGCAATATCCTGCGCCCAGGGGTGGCGGTGAAATGTAACCCCGCTCACAGCTAGGGCCGCTACCTTGGCAGCGGCCCTAAGCGATTCCCCGGTCTTGACAATCCCGGAGCACTAACCGGAATTGTTCGGCGTTGATGATTCGGGTGAAACGCCGTCCCGCATCCCCACGAAAGTGGTTTTGCGGCTGTATTACTGTGGCGGCGCAGATACTGCGACGCACCCCTCTGATTGCAGTTCAACCGTATCCGCAACTTTGTACCCCGCGGCACCGGTGTGGCACCCCCATTTGTGGTGGCAATCTGCGACGATTTCTCCAACATGGAACTCATAGCCAAGGAGCGGGACCGCCTCCTTCAGCGCACAGCGCGCTTCCTTGGGCTATCCGGAACCATCATTACGCTGATCAGCCTGTGCTTTCCGGGCGTTGTGCCACTCAACAACCTTGTGGCGACCATCCCCCTGCTGCTGATCCTCACGCTGTGCCATTTCATGGTGGCGCGCAGCCGTCCGACGCTGTGGGCAGCCCTCGGCATCGCGGCCGGTATCGCCGCGCTCGCTGTGGTGCGACTGCCGTTCGACCAGCCGCCGTCCGCATCGCTGGGTACGGCGATCGCGCCGCTCGGCGCGGCCGGTATCGCCTGCTTCGCCCTGGTGCTCGTGTCGAGCGTTCCGCGGGTGCTCCTGATCATCATCGGCGCGGCGGTCACCACCGGCCTGGTGCAGTTCGCGACCGTGCACACGGGCATCCTGTCGCCGACGGCGCTGGCGATCATCCTCGGCTGGGTGTTGTCGTCGGTGCTCGGTTACTGGCTCAGCGCCAGCGTTCCCCGCGCAGCTCGGCGCATCTACAGCATCGGGAAGGCTCACCGTGCAGAGCGCCAGGCCAGCGAGACCGAGGCGCAGCGCCGGCAGGGTGCACGCCTGCTGCACGACACGGTTCTCGCGACGCTGACTCTGCTCGCCCACTCCGGGGTAGGCGTCGCCCCCGAGGCCCTTCGCCAACAGGCCTCCGAGGATGCCCGCCTGCTGCGCCAGTTGCGCCTGGGAGCCACCCCGACACCCGAGGCTTCCGGCCCCTACAACCTGACCCCGGTCGAGGAGACTCCGCTCGGCACCACCCTCGAGTCGGTGAAGCAGCGCTTCGGTCGCATGGGTCTCGAGGTCAGCTGGCACGGCACCGGCCAGGTGCTGCTCCCCAGCGACGTTCTCGACGCGTTCCTGCTCTCGCTGGCGGAGTGCCTTGAGAACGTACGTCGACACTCCGGCGTGACCCAGGCTCACGTGACGATCACGGATGACGCCACCACTGTTCGCGCGATGGTCACCGATTCCGGTGTCGGCTTCAATCTCGAGGGGATCGACGACGACAAGTTCGGTTTCCGCGAGTCGGTCATCGGCCGGCTTCGTGAAGTCGGCGGTAACGCTCGGCTCTTCTCCAGTCCCGGTTCGGGCACGACTGTCGTTCTCGAGGTGCCGAAATGAGCAGTTTCCTTCGTCCGGATGAAAACACCCTCGGAGTCATCTTCGGCCGGCGCAACAAGGGCGGCCCTCCCGGGGTGGCCAAGGCGCTGCGACAGGCCAGCGCGCGCGGTGCAACTCTCGGCACGGGCTACCTTGGGGTCGGCGCCGGTGTTCTGAGCGCAATCCAGGCGCTCTACGGACTCAGCCTGTTCGCATCCCAGTGGAGCCTGTACCCGGACCCGTGGACGGCGGCACTGGCCTGGGTCGTCTACATCGTCGCGTTCGTTGCAGCACTCATCACGGTCTCGGTGCGCGGCGAACGACTGCCGCTGTGGCTGTTCATCGTCTACCTGGTGGCGCTCGCCGCTGTCGTTTCGCTCGACTTCTTCGCCATCTGGCCGCTGCACGACATCGGGGCGTATGCCACTGCATCCATCTCGGCCGGATTTGGGCTCATGATCGTGGTCACGCTGCGCCGTGGCCGTGAAGTTCTGGCCGCCGCGGGGGTGCTGGGCCTTGCGTTCCTGGCCGCGATCGTGATGGATAGCCACCTCGACGCCGCGACCTTCCCGAGCCAGCTCAACACTCTGGCCCTCGCAACGCTGCCGACGGCCCTGGCCGTGTACATCGTGCGGGGCTTTCGCCGAATGGTGCAGCAGGAACTCGACCGCGTTCTCGTGCAGAGCACGGTGTCCGCACCGCGGTTCGCTGTCGGAATGCTCGCCTCAGAGGAACTCGCGCGACTCGACCTCGCCGCCGAAGACCTGCTCGAGTCGGTCGCCACCGGGCGCACCAAGCTCAAGCTCGACCCGAAGACGGCGTCGGTCGCTGCATCCCTCGCCACTGAACTGCGGCTTCACCTCATCGAGGGTCGACGTGAGACCTGGCTGTACCACGCCGTCTCCGAGTCGGAGATGCTCGGCAAAGCCGTGACACTCAGCGACAAGGGAAGCCTCGCCGGGCTGCTTGACCCCGGCCAGCGCGATGGACTGCTCAGCAGCGTGTGGCTGCTCATGAGCGACACCCGCAAGCAGAACGTCACCCGCACTCTCTCGCTCGCCCTTGGGCCGGTCACTCCGACCGCCGAGCGGCTCGAAAACAATCGAATCATCGTTCCGATCGTCATCACCACGACGGATGTGCCCAGAAATCGCGTCGACCCGGCGATCTGGGCCTCGATTTCACGGGTGGGGCGATACAGTGACTCCACCGAGAAGTCCAGCCTGCGCGTTGACATCGAGTGCCTCGTCGACAATCCGGCTGACCAATGATCGCGAGCACTACCGGCACTCCCGGCACCATCCCGGTAACCAGGCCCGCGACAAGTCCATCTCGCGGAAAGACAAAGAGGTTCGCACGTGTCTCCAGCTGAAAATCGAATTCGCCTCGCAATCGTCGATGACCACCGGATGCTTCTCGGTGCGTTGACGGAGTGGATCCGCAATGCGGCCCCCGACATCGATATGGTCGCCGCTGTCGCGTCCTGGCCCGAGTTGCTGACGCATCCGGAGTTCCCCGTCGACGTCGTACTGCTCGATCTCGACCTCAAAGACAACATCCCGGTCTCGCTCAAGATCTCGACCCTCAAGACCACGGGCGTGCGAGTGGTGCTCATGAGCACCTACTCCGAACCCAATGTGGTGCGCGAGGCGCTCGCCGCCGGAGCCCTCGGCTACCTCGTCAAGAGCGAAGACGCGAGCATGATCGTCGAGGCCATTCGTGCTGCCGCCGAAGGCGAGTCCTTCGTGTCGGCCGAGCTCGATCTGGCACTCAACTCGGGCGAGGTCGGCGGCGCACCCAAGCTCAGCGCCCAGGAGCGCCGCGTTATGGCGCTCTACGGCGGTGGCGAGCCCGTCAAGGCCGTCGCCTACCAGCTCGGCATCTCTGAGGAGACGGCCAAGAGCTACCTCAAGCGAATCCGCGAGAAGTACCGGGTCGCAGGCATCGACGTCGGAACGAAGGTCGCGCTACGGAAGCGCGCCATCCAGGACGGCATCCTGCTGCAGACCGAGGCTCCCGGCCCGATGTAGCGTGCGGCGCTCGACGCCGAAACCGATCAGCGCGATTCCCACGCCGAGCACGCACAGCACGAGACCGATCCAGGTCACCGAGAGGTAGCCGAGCCCAGCGCCGACGACCACACCGCCGAGCGCGGCACCGATACTGTTGCCGATGTTCAGCGACGCGTGGTTTATCGCGGCAGCGAGCGTTTGGCTGTCCCCTGCGACGTTCATCAGTCGGGTCTGGATGGCCGGCGACAGTCCCGACGACGCGAAACCGAGCAGGAAGATACCGGCGAACAGCGTGACCCGGTTGCCGCCGCCGAGCGCAATGATGATGAGCGACCCCAGCAGGATGGCGAAGAACACGAACAGGCCCCGCTTGAGCGCGTGGTCGGCGACGTGGCCGCCGACGAAGTTGCCGATGGTCATTCCCACCCCGGCAAGGATGAGCGCGAGTGCGACGAACCCCTGCGGCAGGCCCGCGGTCGTCGTCACGAGCGGAGCGATGAAGGTATAGACGGCGAAGAATCCACCGAACCCGATCGCGCCCATGCCCAACGCGAACCACACCTGGGAGCGGCGGAAGATCGACAGTTCACGTCGAACCGTCGCCGCAGGATCGCCGGGCTGGCGGGGAACCGCGACCAGTACCGCGGCGAAGGTGAGCGCGAAGATCGAGGCGACCGCGAGGTAGGCGACCCGCCAGCCGGCGGCCTGCCCGAGCAGAGTGATCGACGGCACCCCGAGCACATTGGCCACCGTCAGGCCGCCGAGCACGAGGGCGATCCCTCGCCCCCGCGTGTTCGGGCCCATGAGCGACGCGGCAACGAGGGCTGCGACGCCGAAGTACGCGCCATGTGGCAGGCCGGCGAGAAAGCGAGCGGCCAGCACCAGGCCGAAGGTCGGCAGAATTGCGGATGCCACGGTGGTGACCGTGAAGGCGACCAGCAGCCACAGCAGCAGGCTCTTCCGTGGGAAGCGCGCAGACAGCGCAGCGATCGTCGGTGCGCCGACCACGACGCCCGCGGCGTAGGCGGAGACCAGCAGGCCAGCCTGGGCGTTGGCCCCGGACGGTGACACCGCGTAGACGGTCGGGATGAGCTGCCGTGCGATGTTCGGCAGCAGCCCCATCGCGACGAACTCGGTGCAGCCGATCGCGAAACCGCCAAGTGCGAGCGCGAACAGTGCACACCACACCCGCGCGCGGCTGAGCCCGGGTTCGGAGACCGAGCTGGATATCGAAGTCATCTAGGCGCTGCTCTCAAATGCTGAGGTGTCGTCGTCGGTGTTGCCGGAGTGCACATGGCGCTCAGTGAACGGCCACGCGGACGGCAGCCACGCATCCGTTGCGCCAAGCGACTCGTGGGGCGCGAACGGGCGTGTAAGCCTGATCAGCACCCCTACTGACCAGATAAACAGGATGACGACGAGAATATTCCGCAGCGTCAGCACAACCAGAAATGGAAGGTCGAGGTAGAGCAACTGCAGGTAGAAGTATGGGTAGAACAGTTGGGTAAGCCCGGCTGCGGCGAGTGCGAGCCCCGCGGGAACGCGGAACGACGCACCATGCCCCATGCTCCGGGTCGCAAGTCCCAATAGCACCGGTACCGCCAGCCAGGTCATGTACTGCGGCGATCCCACCTTGTTGAAGGCGATGAAGGCCGTCACGAAGGCGAGGGACAGCGGAGCAAGGAGTTCGGTCACGGCGGACCCGCGCTGCGCTGCGACCACGCCGAGCACCGCGATCACCAGCACGACCACGCCGAGCAGCGGATTGAGCAGCGCAGCGACGGCGCTGGCACCCGGCCCGGTGACCTCGAAAGTGTTGATCTGCTCGTCGTAGTAAGGAAACGAGCCCCCGACGTGCAGATACGACAGCCACATCCAGATCGAGCTCACCGGCGACTCGACCTGAAGGGCTCGCGAAGTCTGCTGGCCCACGAAACTGACCACGTTGCGACCCGACCCGAGCGCGAGTGAGATGCCGACGATGACCGCGCTCGTGACGACCACGGTGAGCAGGATCCGAATACGCGCCCTGCTGGCGATCAGTACCGCGGCGATCAGTGCTGCCGGCCAGACCTTGATCCAGGTGGCAAGAGTGAGGAGAAACACCGCGAGCTTAGGGCGCGCCGCCAGCACCAGCACTGCTACCAGCGCGATGGGCACCGAGATCGAGTCGATTCTGCCGAGCGCGATCGGGCCGAGAAGCAGCAGGAATCCGATCCACCACCAGCCCAGCATGACCACGCGTCCGGGTCGCCGCCAGCCGACCAGCGCGGCGAAGGCGACCGCATCGAGCACGAACACCAGCGCAAGCCACGTTCCCGCGTAGTCGGCGAAGCCAAACAGCCCGGCAAGGATCATCGGCACAAGGGCGACGATCGGATAGACCCACGCCTTGTCGATGCCGACGTAGAAGCTGCCGAGGTCGGCCTGCTCTGTCCAGAATTTGTATTGGTTGTCGACGTCGCCGAGGGGCTCGCCCGGCGCGGTCAGGTTGAGGAATCCGAGCCACAGGTGGGTGAGCACGAAGACGCTCCACAGCACCGTGGGACTGCGGTAGGCCCGCTCGAAAAACCGCCGGGCGCGGGGCAGCGCAGGCGACGGCGAAGACATGGGCTCAAGCGTATCCCGCGCCCTCGAGCGGTCTGGTCAGGCCCGCGACAGCAACGCGGCGATGGTCGCCGGCAAAGCTGCAGCGAGTCCCAGCACGGTGAGCGGACCCCCGCCGGATGCGCGTTCCGCTGCGAGCCCGTGCAGCACCGATGCGGTCGCCGCCAGGCGGGCGAGCAGCTCGTCATCGGAGGCGATCGCGGCCGAGTGGGTCGCCACCAGCGCACCAAGGATGCCGCCCAGTGCATCCCCCGCTCCCGCGGTCGCCAGCCAGCTCGGCGCGACGCTGGCCGATAGCAGCAGGCCGCCCGGCGATGCGACGTACGTCGTGTGGCCTTTCAGCAGGACTGTGACGCCGAGCGACTTCGCCGCTCGTGACGCCGCGTCGCCCGGTTCCTTCGCAATCTCGACGGCATCCCCGTCGACCAGTTTGGCCAGTTCACGAAAGTGCGGCGTGATCACGACCGGTCCTCTGGTCGAGCCGGCGAGGGACAGTGCGCCGCCGTCGAGGACCACGGGTACATCCTGCGACGTCGCCTCGGTCATCCACTTAGCCGATTCGCTGCCCTCGACCTTGTCGATGCCGGAACCGATGAGCCACGCCTGAACCCGCCCGTCTGCCGTGACGACTTCTGGACGTCGAGCGAGCACCAGGGCTCCCGGTCGTTCAGGGCCGAGGTAGCGCACCATTCCGACTCCTGTGTGCAGCGCTGACTCGACGCCGAGAACAGCGGCGCCCGGGTACATCGTGCTTCCCGTAATGATCCCGAGCACGCCGCGGGTGTACTTGTCGTCATCGTCCCGTGGCACTGCGATGAACCGCGCAGCGTCGGCGGCGGTGTGTTCTTCATACCGGGGGCTCATGGTCCCACGATAGTTTGGAGCCCGTGCCGCTTCGCATCCTTGATCGTGTCGTCGTCTTCGACTATGGCGAGGTGATCTCCCGCTCCCCCAGCGATCGCGACCGCGATGAACTGCTGGCGCTGGCCGGCGCCGACGCCGAGCCCTTCTGGGCTTCCTACTGGTCGCACCGGGATGCCCTCGACCGTGGCGACCTCAGCGTCACCGACTACTGGGGCACAATCGCCGTCGAGGTGAGCGCCGACTGGACGCCGGGCACCGTTCAACAGCTGTGGGCCGCCGACTTCCGCAGCTGGATCAGTGTGGAACCGGGCACCGTCGATCTGCTGGCGTCGATGCACGAGGGCGGCACCCGGCTCGCTCTGCTCTCCAATGCCGGCTTCGATTTCGCCGATCCATTCCGGTTTTCGCCCATGGGGCAGTACTTCGAGCGCATCTTTGTCAGCGCTGAGATGAATGCGCTCAAGCCGGAGCCCGAGATCTACCTGGAGGTTGCTGCAGAACTCGGAATTACCGCTGCCCAGATGGTGTTCATCGATAACAAGAGCGTCAATACGGATGCCGCCGCCGCCCTCGGGATCACTGTGCACCATTTCGTCGGGGTCCCAGGACTGGCCGCATTCCTCGCAACGCTCGCGACATCCACCTGATTGGACCACCGTGCCGGCCTTGTTCGCTCCCATCACTGTGCGAAGCCTGACGCTGCGCAATCGCATCTGGGTTGCCCCCATGTGCCAATATTCGGTCTTCGATGAAGACGGAGTTCCGACAAGCTGGCACCTCGTTCACCTGGGCTCTCTCGCAACGGGTGGTTCGGCTCTCGTCATCTCCGAAGCGACCGCTGTCACCGCCGATGGACGCATCTCAGCTCGCGACACCGGGATCTGGAACGCTGAGCAACGGGATGCCTGGAGACCGATCGTCGACTTCATCCACTCGCAGGGGGCTGCCGCGGGCATCCAGCTGGCCCATGCCGGGCGCAAAGCCTCGACTTTTCCTGCCTGGGGCTATGACCGGCGCGGCACAGTGCCCGCCTCGGAGGGCGGCTGGCCGACTGTCTCTGCCTCGGCGATACCGTTTCCTGGCTACGAGCCGCCCGCCGCACTCGATGTCGCCGGTATCGACGCGATCGTCGGAGCCTTTGTTGCCGCTGCCCTGCGGGCTGTTGATGCAGGTTTCGATCTTCTCGAGCTGCATGCTGCCCACGGGTACCTCCTGCACCAGTTCCTTTCACCGCTGAGTAACGAGCGCGCCGACGAGTACGGCGGAAGCCTCGAGAATCGTGCTCGCCTTCTGCTGCGCGTTGTCTCGTCGATCCGCGCAGCGATCGGTGACGACTTCCCTCTGCTTGTTCGGTTCTCCGCCACCGACTGGACCGATGGCGGTTGGGACGAGTCGCAGACCTCGACCGTGGCCGCCTGGGCGCGCGATGCGGGCGCCGATTTCTTCGACATCTCCTCGGGCGGCAATGTGACGGCGACGATTCCGCTTGCGCCCGGCTATCAGGTGCCCTTCGCCGAGTATGTGCGAACCAACGCCGAAGTCTCCACTAGTGCCGTTGGCCTCATCACCGAGCCGCACCAGGCAGAAGAGATCGTCGCATCCGGAAAAGCGGATGTCGTAATGCTGGCGCGCGAACTGCTTCGAGACCCGCGCTGGCCGCTTCGCGCTGCACACGAACTCGGCGTCGACCTCGACTACTGGCCCGGCCAGTACCTGCGCGCCCGCTGGCAGTAGGTCTGCCCGACCGTCCCAACCCGCCTCGAACTCGCTGCGCGGCTTGGTTACCTGGCAGCCGGGCGTGCTGGCGGCTTGGCGTGCTGTTGGGCGGGTTAGCTGGCGAGTGATTGTTCTGATTTGCGGGCGTTTCGTTCGGCGGCGTCGGCGTTGTGGGTGTGTTGGAGTGCGGCGATGAGGGGGTTTTTGGTGGGCATTGCGATGAGTTGCCGGTTTGGGTCGTGGCTGGTGGGTGGTTTGAGCCAGTAGCTGCCGTGTCCGTCGATTTGTCCGGTGTCGCGGATGATTTCCCATCCGTTGTGGTGCATGAGCATGTGGTGGTACCGGCACAGCAGGATGCCGTTGTCGATGGTGGTGGGTCCCTGGTCTCGAGCCCAGTAGTGGATGTGGTGGGCTTCGCACCAGGACGGGGGTTTGTCACAGCCGGGGAACCGGCAGCCGCCGTCGCGGACTCCGAGGGCGGTGCGTTGCGCGCGGGTGTAGAGACGTTGCTCGCGTCCGACGTCGAGGGGGTTGCCGTGGTGGTCGAATCCGATGGTGACGGTGCCGCCCTCGCACAGGTATTCACCGAGTTTGGCGAGGGTGATCGCGGACAACGATTCTTCCAGGATCGCCGACCCCGTCGCGGCGGACCCGATCGGTGCGGTGTCGGGGTTGCAGCAGCTGTCGCACTGCTCGAGGACCTGCTGGGGGACGATGACCCGTACCGCGGCACGCCCGGCACCGGGGACCACGGTGGGGTCGGCGGTGATCCCGTTGTGGAAGATTTGGGCGAACCCGTCCGCCATGACCTGGTCAAGAGAACGCTCATCCTCAAGCACCGTTGCCGGGTCGAGGGCCGCGTTCTCACCCGCGTCATCGGGGGCAGGATCACTCTGCACACCGGCAAGCGGGGTTTCGCGGGTGACGTCGGCGAAGCGGGGACCCCCGGTCTTCTTCGCGACTAACAGTTTGAAGGTGTTGTAGACCTCGAGTCCGCCGTCTTCGTCGGGAAGAGCCCACGAACCACCGCACATGCCGTCTTTGCGCCATACCCGCGCGTACCGGATCGAGGCACGATGTTTCTCGCCGCGTTCGATCGCATCCAGGTCGAGGTCGTTACGGGCCCGACGCGCCGCCTTCAACAATGCCTCCGGAGTCATCACGCTGGCGCGGGCGATCAGCTCCTGCGCCGCGACCGCGATCTGCGCTGCGGTGACGGCAGCATCCGGGTCGCCCAAGCCTTTGCGGATCGCATCCGCCGCCGCCACCGAAATGCCACCATCCAGGGCGGCCCGCGCGACTGGGGCGCGAGGTGTCTCTGCAGTGTCTTCGGCATCGACCATCGTTTGCCCGAGCCGGGCGAGCCGGGTCGCGTCCTCGATCGAGGACCCGGTCAGCGACTGGATGAACACCGCCGGGGTTGCCGACCCGTTCCTGCGCGCCAACCCGTCATACCCGAGGGTGTGGTCCGAACGCCGCGCCACCTGCGCCGACAACGCCAACTCATACGCCTGCAGCGCAAGCCGGTGCTCACGCACCAACCCCAACCCGGCAATGACAGACGCATCATCCAGAATCGCAATATCCGCAACCGACCCACCCAGCGCCGCAACCGCCGACGCGGACCGCATCAGCCGGGTCGCCATCAACCGCGAAGCCTGCAACGGGCTCGCCAGCAACGGGGTCGCGGGAGTGGGCATACCCCAATTCTGCCAAAGACTCGAACACAGATTCGAACCAATCCGAAATCTGTGGACAACTTCTTTGAGGGACCCGGCCCCGTGCTCAGCGACCGCGCTTGCGGCTACGACCCGATGGACGCTGGCCCGACTTCTTCTGCGCCGGAGCCGGCCGAGCCGCTCGAACAGGCCGCACCTTGGGCGTCGGGGGAGTCGGCACCGCCCGCGAACTCGCCGCGGTGCGTCCCCGAACGATACCCACGAACTCGTCGATCAGGTCGCTGGTCTCCTCCTGCAGCCAGGTGAGGGCAATCTCCGTCGCGGTCGCATTCTCGATCGGGATGGCGACAACGTCCTTTCGCGCATGCAGGCGCGCCAGCGAGTGTGGCAGTCGTAGAGCCCCGACGCCGGCCGCAACGAGCGCGACCGCATCCTTCACCGACTCGGCCGAGGAATACTCGGCCACCTTCGCCAGCCCGCTCACCTGCGAATCGGTCACCGTTTCGCTGGCTGCAAGCTCCGAGTCGCGAGGCACAACGAGCACAGCGACCTCACTGTAGAGCGGGATGACGCTCAGCCCCTCGCGATCGACCGGCAGTCTCACAAAACTCAGGTTCGCGCGTTGATCGTGCAGAACAGCGACGCCATCGGACTCCGCGGCGGGAAATACCTCGAGCGCCAGTCCAGGATGCCGTTCCGCCCATCGCCTGGTCCACTTGCCGACCGTGACACCCGGCGCAAAGGCGATCCGCAGCGCGGGCTGGTCGTCGGTCACGTGGCTCAGGCTACGCTGTCTGGGTGAGTCCCACGAAGTCACCGCAAACGCTGAAGCCCGCGACAGCAGCCCAGAAACTGGGCGTCTACCTGCCCGCGACACCGGATGATTTCCAGTCGACGCCGCTGACCCGGGATCAGTTGAACGAGCTGCTGGCCACCCCGCCGGACTGGCTGGTCGAGCTGCGACTGCACGGCCCGCATCCGCGATTGATCGTGGCGGGAAAGCTCGGGGTGTCGGCATCCGGCCTTGCGCGCGCAGGTATCACCGAGGCCCTCACGACGCAGGAGATCAAAGAACTGCTCGCCGATCCGCCCGAGTGGCTGGTGCGCGAGCGGGCGACGCAGGCCGCCGTGCGCGAGGAGCAGCGCCGGGTCAAGGAACGCGACGCGAAGCGCGCCGCCGAGGCCGAGCGGCGCTAGGGCCGAGCGGCGCTAAGGCCGAGCGGCGCTAAGGTACACCGCGCTCCTTCCGCTGGCAAGCGCCTGCCGCTATCGCCGGCAACAGCGTTAGCTGGAGTTATCGCACGAATCGATAACGATGGAGGATCCAATGGGAACCGACGACAAGGTCCACAACGCAGCAACCGACGCGGCCGGTCACGTTAAGGAGGCCGCGGGCAAGGCAACGGATAACCCGAAGCTCGAAGCTGAGGGCAAGGCCGACCAGACGAAGGCCCACCTGGGCCAGGCCGCCGAGAACGTGAAAGACGTCTTCAAGGGCTGACGCACTGTGCAGAGGGCCCCGTCGCCGAGTGGCGGCGGGGCCCTCTCGCGTTGATATCGACCAACGCGGATGCCCGCCGGTTGCCCCGGGGCGTACCGTTGGAGCCATGCCAGACAAGAAGCCAGGGGAGCCCGTCGGCACCTCCACGAGGGTGCGAGACCAGCCGTCGCTGACCACCTCGACGGGCAAAAGCTGGCTGATCCTGGGCGGTCTTTTGTCGGTGGTCGCTATCGCGGTGCTGGTGCCGTTGCTGTCGCAGCCGCCCGCCGGCATCGCGCTGTTCGGCCTGTGCGCCATCGTCGCGCTCTACGCCGCGATGATCGTGGTTCGACTGAACGCACGACCGGGACGAGGGATGCTCGCCTGGCTGGCCGCTTTCATGATCGCCATCGCCGTCATCGGGGTGGTGTGCGTGGGAATCGTCGCCGCCGGGGCCGGCGACGTCGTGTTGCCGTAACGGTGCCGGTCTTTCGTCAACTCCACGTTTTCGCTTCGATCGCAAGCCCCTTGTCGAGCACTGACCGGCTTGGTAATCCTGAATTATGACCGTAAAACTCAACCCGAAAGCTCTCGCGCACGCCAGGCAGCTGGTGAAGGCGGGCAAGGTCGTGCGCGACGACAGGGATGCCTGGAGCAGTGCTGCACCGACGGCGAACCAGGAGAACCGCTACCTGGACAAGCACGGCGAAGCGGCCTATTCGAAGTGGTTCCTCGGCATCGACGAATCAAAGTCGGTCGGAACGAAGGGCCGCTACAGCTTCCCGTTCGGCGACTTCTCCAATGTGCGCCGTGGGGGCGTGATCTCGCTCGAGAGTCGCGCGGCGCAGAATCACCACACCGCGATCGCGAAAGCGAGCCACGACCTGCTCGAAGAGATCGATCACTCGTAGTTCCGTGTGGCGTGCGGTCGCAGGCGGTTCATAGCCGGCAGCCAGTATTCTCGACCGGGTGCAGAACAGTCCGGTAGCCGCCGACGCATACGAAGTGCTCGGCGTCGCCGCGACGGCCACGGCCGACGAGTTGCGACGCGCCTACCGACGACGTCTTCGCGAAACGCACCCCGACACCGGCGGTGTCGCGGGTGAGTTCACTGCGGTGCAGTTGGCGTGGGAGAAGGTCGGCACGCCTTCCGCCAGGGCCGAGTACGACAGCGGTCGCACGGTTCCGCGGGCGGCATTCGAGGCCCAGGCGGCCCCACCGCGCCGGGACTCGCGCCCCACGGCCCGGTCGCACGGGCATCCGGGCGGCTGGCGTCGCGAGCGCTACCTGGCGCTCATTCGCGAGTGGGCCGGACGCGGCGCGAGCCTTGCGAATCCGTACGACCCTGCGCTGGTTCGGTCGGCTCCGCGCGACATCCGCCATATCCTGGCCGACGCAATGGCCGAGGAGTCCAGCGCCCGGGAGCTGTCCCAGCTCGGCATCGCTTTCACGATCTGGCACGACGTCGCCACCTCCGGCGGTGCAGACGAGAAGATCGACCACATCGTGCTCGGCCCGTCCGGGCTGTTCGCGCTGCTGTCTGAGGATTGGGGCGGCGCCGTGCGGGTGCGCAAGGGGGAACTGGTCGGCGAGACGCTGCCCGACGGCGAGCATCCGTTCGCGTCACTCGCTCGCCGCACTCGCGAGGTGGCTCGAGCGGCTCACGTACGTTTCGACGCCCTGGTGATCGTGGTTCCGGATGACGCTACGGATGCGGGACTAACGCTGGCCGGACGAATGCGCGGCACGCCGACCGCGCTGGTCGCGCGATCGAGGCTGCCGGAACTCATGCGCGACGGCATTCCCGGCACACCGCCGGTCGGTGGTTCGGAACTGTTCGAGATCCGCACCCGGCTGCAGGCGATCGTGCGCTTCGTTTAGCACTGCGCGAATGCCGGGAGCGTCCGGCTTAGACGGGGTTCAGTCCGTACGCGCCGAAGAAGGCAAGCACCCCGATGCCGGGGGAGAGCACCGCAGCGATGCACCACCACACCACGGATGCCCAGCCACCCGAGGCATACCGCTCGACCTGTCGCGCCCGCACGATGAGATATGCGAGCGGGGTCAGAAGCGTCCACCAAGGCGTCGCCGCGCTGTTGTTTCCGCCGTTGATCAGCGCTGTGCGGTCGGCGAACGCCATCCGCACCAGGATCGCCCAGGCCAGCAGGCTCAGCAGGCCGAGTCCCAGCACCAGCGACGCCACGGGCGGCGACCCGAGGGACTCGAAGATTCCGACGACGGCGGCCTCGATCACCACGATCCAGATCGGGGAGAAGGCCAGCCACCAGGACGTGCGGGTGTAGGCGATCCCGGCTTCGGCCCTCGGGAAGAGATTCGTCGACCGCAGGTCTGGTTCCACATAGTTGCCGAAGGTGGCCGGGGGAGGCGGCTCTTCCGGCTGCTGGAGCTGGTCGGTCCAGCGCGCGCCGTCCCACCATCGTTTGGCTGGGCTACCCGCCGGGTCCGGATACCAGCCGGCCGGAATCGCGCCGAGTGCCGACGGCTGCCCCGCAGTGTCGCCCGACATCCGAACTCCTTCGCGCGCGGGAGAGTTTCGATGTGCGTTCCATCCCGGCATTACGACAATAGGACGCTTCCCGGTCTCAGACCCCGTAACCTTGACGCTGTGCGTGTCGCCGTTCCTGGGCGGACTCGCCGGCAAGAAAGGGTTCGCGTGAGCGACGAATGTATCCACGGTTTCGTGGATGGGCTGTGTGCGACCTGTAATCCGAAGCCGGTTCCCGAGGCGGCAGCCGTGGCCCGACCGACCACGCGAACTCGTGTCGCCCCAGCGCCCCGGGCCACCGTGCGCAGCCTGCGCGCTGCGGCGAGAATCCCTGTGGGCTCTGCGCCTGCCGACACTCTGCTCGAGCAGCGCATCTACCACGTGACCCACGTGAGCAACCTGCCCGCGATCCTCGCCGCTCGCGCACTCATCGCGGGCGCGACGCCGACGCTCGACGTGTCACCCGACGAGGTGCGGCTCGAGCGCGGCGAGATCCCGATTGCGGGCGGCCCAGCGCCGAGCCTCGCCGACTACGTGCCGTTCTTCCTCTCGCCCGATGCCCAGCTCTGGCAGGCCCTGCGGGCGGGCGACGAACATCCGCGACTCTCAGCCAAGGCGAGAGCGGCCGACACCTACGACTTCGTGCTGCTGGTCAGCACCGTCAAGCACATCGTGAACGCGGGCGCGGCGTTCGTCGTGGCCGACCGCAACGCTGAGGCCGCGACAACTCGGTTCGCGATCGCCCGTGAGGATGCGGAGCGCATGCTGCATCGGCTTCGCTCCGACAACGGGGGCGAACAACTGCTCGACGCCGAGCTGCTGGTTGCCGGCCAGGTTCCTCTCGAATCCGTCACACTGGTCGGCGTCGCCAACGACCGCGTGCGCCAGGTCGTGCGTGACATGCTCGCCGGATCGGACTTCACGCCGAAAATCTCGGTCTACCCGCCCTGGTTCCAGCAGCCCGAATAGCGGCAGCGACCGCCTTCGAAGGTCAGGCCGACTGGCCGCGGGTGAGCAGGCCTGCGCGCTCCGGATGCTCGTCGAACCACTTGGCGACGTACCAGCACATCGGCACGACGTGTCGTTCGCTCGTCTTCTCGACGTCGTCCATCGCGTATTCGACGATCTCGCCCGCATAGCCGTGCCCGCGCAACTTGGGGTTGGTGAAGGTGTGGTTGAACGAGATCGAGTCGCCGTTGATGCGGTAGTCCGCGACGGCGACCAGCTCGTCGTCGATCTTCAGCACATAGCGGCTGGCATCAGTCTCGTGCGAAAAGGTCTTCGCCATCGTTCGGCCTACTTGCCCGGCAGCGAGGATTCGATGAGCTCGATGATCTCGGGCGCATCGGGCTCGGTCTTCGGGCGGAAGCGGTGCACGCCGCCGTCGGGCGTTACGAGGAACTTCTCGAAGTTCCAGGTGACCCGGCCGGCCTTGCCCTCGGTGTCCGGCGTCTTGGTGAGCTCGGCGTAAAGGGGATGAGCCTTCTTTCCGTTGAGCTTCACCCGGTCGTACATCGGGAAGGTCACGCCCCAGGTCGTCGAGCAGTATTCCTTGATGTCGTCGTTCTTGCCGAGCTCCTGCAGAAACTGGTTGCTGGGAAAGCCCAGCACCGTAAAACCGGCCTCGCCGTACTGCTTCTGCATGGCTTCGAGTTTCTCGTACTGGGGTGCGAGCCCGCAGCGCGATGCGACGTTGACGATCAGCATGACTTTGCCCTTGTGCGGGGCCAAGGTCGTGTCGGCGCCGTCGATGGTTTTTACGGGGATGTCGGTAAGGTCCATGGGTTTTACGCTACGCCGATTCATTCGTGCGCATACACCGCTTGCACTGGTGTTGTGCGGCTGTTCATCGGCTCGTGCACCACCTGTTGTGCAGAAACGATGGCACCTGTCGGTGAGGGGGAGTAGACCGGTAGGTATGAGTGAAACCAGTCCCGCACAGCCGTCCACCCCGCTCGACCTCGTACCCCTTCCCGGCAGCGACCGCGCTCCTGCCACAGGCATCGCACCGGCCGCCGTGCAGCTCAGCGACGACAGCCCGGTCGAGGCCACGGTTATCCTGCGCCGCCGGGCCGGGATGACCACCGAGGATGCCACTGGTGCGCCTCTGACGAGTGCGCAAGTGGCCGAGCGGTTCGGCGCCTCCACGGCAGACGCCGAGCTTGTCACGTCGACGCTGGCCGCCCAGGGCCTCACGGTGCTCAACACCGACCTGGCGTCCCGGCGCATCCGGGTGTCGGGAAGCGTGGCGGCAGTCAGTCGCGTATTCGGCACGTCGCTGTCGGCGGGCGAGGCTTCGACCTCAGGTGTCGCTACAGCGCATCGTCTGCGGCAGGGCGGCCTGAGCATCCCGGCGCAGCTCGATGGCATCATCACCGCAGTGCTCGGACTCGACGATCGCCCTCAGGCGCGAGCGCAGTTTCGTGTGTCGAGCGCACAGGCCGCCAGCACCAGCTACACGCCGATCCAGCTTGGCGAGCTGTACAAGTTTCCACCCAGGACAGACGGCACCGGCCAGACAATCGCGATCATCGAACTCGGCGGCGGGTACGAGAAGGCAGACCTCGCGACCTACTTCTCGGGCCTGGGCGTCGGCAGCCCGGCGATTTCTGCCGTGGGCGTCGACGGTGCGAAGAACGTTCCCGGAAAAGATCCGACCGGCGCAGACGGCGAGGTCCTGCTCGACATCGAGGTGATCGGCGCGCTCAGCCCCAAAGCGAAAATCCTGGTCTACTTCGCACCCAACACCGATGCGGGGTTCGTGGATGCGGTGTCCGACGCCGCGCACGCGACCCCGGCACCGACGGCAATGAGCATTAGCTGGGGCCAGAGCGAAGACCAGTGGACCGCCCAGGCGCGCACTGCTCTCGACGACGCACTGCTCGATGCGGCTGCCCTCGGCGTCACCGTCACGGTGGCGGCCGGCGACAACGGAAGTTCGGATGGCAGCACAGACGGCAGCAAACACGCCGACTTCCCGGCATCCAGCCCTCACGCGCTCGCCTGTGGCGGCACGAGCCTGCACGGCACGGGAACGACGATTGCAACCGAGACGGTCTGGAACGACGGCTCCGGAGGGGGAGCGACCGGCGGAGGGGTCAGCGATGTGTTCGCGCTGCCGTCCTGGCAGAAGGGCGTCGGTGTGCCGACAGTTGCAGCCCCCGGCGGCAGGGGTGTACCCGATGTCGCAGGCAACGCCGATCCCGAGACCGGGTACCAGGTGCTGGTCGACGGCAAGAAGGCCGTCTACGGAGGCACCAGCGCCGTCGCGCCCCTGTGGGCGGCGCTCGTGGCGCGCATGGCACAGTCGCTCGGCAAACCGCTCGGCCTGCTGCAGCCGAAGCTGTACCCGCTGCACGCCGCGCTGCACGACATCACGTCGGGCAACAATGGCGCTTACGCGGCCAAGAAAGGCTGGGACGCCTGCACCGGGCTCGGTACTCCCAACGGAACAGCCATCCTGGCCGCGCTCAAGGCGGCCAAGTAGCGCCGCAACCGGCCGCGGGCCGGCGGCGGTGACGCTGCTACTTTGCGATCGGCGGGTCGACCGAGAGAAGCTTCACGGTCGGCTTGCCATCCGTGCCGGTGACGACCTCGATGTTCAGCACGTGCGGGGTCTTGGTGGACACGTCTGTCGCGGTGCACGAGAACTTGTCACCCACCACCGACGGGATCACCGTCGGGCAGGAAACTGTGTAGTTGCCGCCGTTCTCATCGAGCCCTTTCACCAGTCCCGCGCTGAACGCGCTCGATGTGCCGAGTGCGCCGCCGTGCTGCGCCGCTACAGCGACGACCGCGACGACCACCAGGTAGGCCACGAATCCGACGATTCCGACGATGATGTGAAAAATCAACGGTGCGATGCCGCGACGGGTCTGGCCGAAGATCCGCACGGTCCTGATGATCAGGTAGACGAGGGGTGTCAGGAAGATCCAGCCCCAGCCCGCCCTCTGCAGATATCCGAGACTGTTCAGCTTCCTGTTGTCGAGCACTGCAAAGACGATGAGCAGCACCCCACCGAGAATGATCAGCGCTCCGACGCTGACGTTTGCTGCCGACGTGCTGTCGAAAGGTGCGGCCGTCACGCCTTTGCCCAGGAGGAGCAGGACAGCGACCACGGACAGCACGGCGAAGTAGATCGGCGACGCGGCGAGGATCCAGCCCCACGGCGTGCTCCATGATGTCGGGCCCGCATAGTCCCCGGGGTGGCCGCCGGGGTAGCCGCCTGCCGTGCCTGCTTGCTGCCCTGTAGCGTTCCACGTGTTCTGGAACGGCACATACTGCCGCTCCTCGGGCTGCCACGACTGCTGCTGCCCCGGCGCGAAACCCTGGGGTTGCGCCGGAGGGGTGAAGCCCTGTGTCTGGGGCCTGGGGCTGAAGGCCTCGGGCGCCTGTACCACGGGCGCAAAGACGGCGGGTGCCGGTGCCACCGGAGCCTGCACCACCGGCGCTTGCACCACCGGGGTGGGAGTGGGCGTCACCGGCGTCGGGTCAGGCTGTGGCGCGAGGTGGGCCGTCCACGACGAGCCGTCCCACCAGCGCAGGTGACCGGAGCCACCCGGGTCGGTGTACCACCCCGCGGGAGTCGGGCCAGCAGTGTTAGTCATTGTGTACCCCTCGTTCTACCGCCGCACTGACCCTACCGGAGGCGGAAAGCGATTTCGGCTCGCTTCGGCGCGTGTTTACGATTGGTTGGCCCGGGGTGCGGCCCGGCGCCCGTTCGCGGTCGGGCGTATGGTTATTTTCGTGCCCCAGGATGCCGTCGACGAGGCCTTCGCCCTAGATCGAGCGCTACCCGACCTCGACTGGAAAGTGCTGCCGAACGGCGTCACGGCTCGACGCATAGCGGCTCCGAGCGGCAGCCTTGCGGTGATCGAGGCTGGCGTCCCCGGTAATCCCCGAGTGGTCCTCGTACCTGGCGTCACGGGGTCCAAAGAGGATTTCGTGCTCATGCTTCCGCTGCTGGCGGATGCCGGTTTCCACGTGGTCTCATACGACATGGCCGGGCAGTACGAATCACATGAGGCCGGCCCCGAAAATCTTGTCCCTCCGGTGCGCCACTACGACCATGCGCTGTTCGTCGATGACCTGGTTGCCGTGCTCGAGTCCGGGTCGACTCCGGCACACGTGCTGGGCTACTCGTTTGCGGGAACTATCGCCCAGCTCGGCCTCACCCTGCGACCCGACCTGTTCCTGAGCCTCACACTGCTGAGCGCCCCTCCCCAGCCGGGCCAGGGCTTTCGCGGGGTGAAGCGTATCGGGCCGTTTTCGGGTCTCGCCTCCGGAAGCGTCGGTGCGGCCTTCATGATCTGGGGACTGCAGCTGAATGTCGTGAAGGTGCCACCGCTAAGGGCCGCCTTCGTGCGGTATCGACTGCATCTCACGCGGCGTCGCAGTGTCAGCGACATCATCGCCCTGATGAAGCGCGCGCCCGATCTCGACGATGCGCTGGCCGCTTCGCCGGTTCCCAAGCTGGTCGCGGTCGGCGAGCACGATCTCTGGCCGGTAGAACTGCACAGCGCATTTGCTGCGTCAATCGGGGCGACGCTGGCGGTGTATCCGACGGGCCACAGCCCGTGCGAGACATCCCCGCACCAGCTCGTGCGCGACCTGCTCGCGCTCTATGCCCGGGCGGCTTAGTCCGCGCCGAGACCTTCGCCGATTTCGTCGCCACCGTATTCGGCGGTAAACTCGTCACCCACGAAAATCGGCGGCACTACTTCGTGTAGTCGAGCCCAGCGGATGCGCTCGGCCCGTCGTTCGAGGAGCGACTGCTCGCGCGCGTTGGTGGCGATCGTCGTGTAAGCCCAGTACAGGCGTCGGCCGAGTCCGTGGAACGAGCCGAACGGTCGCGCGGAGACTCCGACGCGCAGACTGCTGTCGAACTCGATGCGCATGCCGACGGTGAACTGGAAGCTGAGGTCGAGGTCGTCGTGCAGTTCGCGCACATCTCGGTGGCACGTCTCACGGATACGCCGCCATGCTGCGGCCCGAATTCCGAAGTTGGACCCGAACAGCGGCGGATGCCCGAGCAGCCAGCCCATCGACCAGAAGTAGCCTCCGATATACAGGAACGCACCCGCCCCTCGCACGAGTCGATTGGATCCGTAGAACTCACCGGGACCGGTGACAGCAGAGAGAGTGTGGTCGTCGTCGAAGCGCCGCTCCAGCTCTTCGACCCAGTTCGTTGCAGGCACAGAGTCGGCATCCAGGCGACCGAATACCGTGCCTCGAGCCGCGTCGAAACCGGCTGCTGTTGCTGCCGGGATTCCGCGTCGGGGTTCGCTGATCACTCGAGCACCGGACCGCCGTGCGACGTCGGCCGTGTCATCTGTACTGCCGTTGTCGACGACGATGATCTCGTCGGGCACGCGAGTCTGGGCCGCGAGTGCTTCGAGGCAGCGTGCCAGCATCATCGAGTCATTGAGTGCGGGGATGACCACCGAGATGACCGCCATACGAGCAACTCTAGCCTCGGCCGACGTCGCCTCGCCGGGCACAACAATCGGGCCAGCGGTCAGCCGATGGAGTGGATTCCGGCGGCGAGAACGGTGGGTAGCAGGAAGTAGACACCGGCCGCGGCCGCCACCTGGAGCACGATCCAGGCCACCAGTGGCAGCACCGCGCTTCGACCCGTGATGACGCAGCGCATGGCCAGGTACAGCGGTGGCAGAAGGGCGAAGGCTAGATTCGGGGACGGCAGGCCACGATCAGTGAGCCGTCGGCGATCGGCATTCGCGAACAGCAGCGAGAAGGCCGCGGGTACCGCAAGGATGCCCCACTGCATCCCGGGCGCGAGTTCGAAACCCAGCGGCTTGAACAGCAGGTAGATGACGGCGAACTGCAACAGCGGCAGGACGGCGATCAGCCACATCGCGACGGTCGCGCTGGAGTCTGCGGACTGTGCGGCCGGGAGAGCGGGCACGTCACGGAACACGGGTGCCTGCTCGACGGCATCCGGCACTACCGCGGCCGGCGGCACCGAACCCACGGGCGGCAAGGCTGCCATGCCTGGGGTCACCGGCTGCGGTGCCACGAATGCCGATGGCGGCAGCGCGTGGCCCGAGCCGGGCACGTGTGCCATTCCCGGCGGTGGCGGAACGTCGTACTGTGCGCCGACGGGAGGCGGAGCGTAGGGCGTGGCCGGGGGTGCTGGCGGGGTGGGAGCGCTCGGCGGCGCCGGTGGTTCGGTGGGCGGCCCGGGATCGGTCGGGGCCTCGCTGCTGTGCGCCCCGACATGCTGCACGTCTGGACGCTGCGGAATGTAGGGCGGCTCGAACCCCGGCAACGTGGGGAGCTCACGCTGTTCGGTTTCGGCAAACGTCGGGGTTCGCAGCACGGAGTCGTGGTCTGCGCCGAGGATCGCGGTGAGGTCGGGAGGCAGGGTCAGGCCGGGCAGGTTCGCCCACTCGGGCAGCGAGACCGGGCCGGACGGAGGGTTCGGATGCTGGTTGACCGGTGGAGATGGACGGGGAACGGTCGGCTCGCTCGGGGCAGTCGGACTCGGCGGCCCGGGCGTGGTGGGCGACGTCGACAGGGGCGGTGACGATGTGGGCAGGGGCGACGGAGGCACCGGCTGGCCGAGGGGCGGCTGGCCGGTCGGGATCGGTGAGACGGGAGGCGCCGACTGCGGTGAGGCCGCCGACGTCGGCGCGGGAATGTAGATGGGCGCGGCAGTGGGTGCGGGGATGTAGATGGGCGCGGCGACGGGTGCGGGTTCCGGAGACGGTTCTGGTGCCGGCGGTTCTGGTGCCGGCGGTTCCTGTGCCGGCGGTTCCGGTGCCGGCGGCGTCGGCACCGGGGGCGCCGGTTCAGACGCCTGCGATGGGGTGAACTCGGGCCCGGCAGGCGCAGCTGTGGCGTGATCCGGGTCGGGCACCACGTCCTGGGTCCACTGGGTGCCGTCCCATCGGCGAAGACGCGTCGGGTCGGCCGGGTCGGTGTACCAACCGGAAGGCGTGTCCGACGTGTCGTCTTCGAAGCTCACGCGTGCGCTCCCATCTGCTGCTGCCACCGGCTGCGGTTTGAGCCTGGCCCCTCGGCTAATCCGAGTGTATGTCAGAGGTTATGAGTCTGCGATGAAGCTGGGAACCGCGCCGCGCGGGGGTCGGGGAGGCTCCCGAGTGCACCTAAGCTCGTTGCACAACAGTTCGTAAACAGGCGGAGCCCACTTTCGTGATACGTGTCATCAGCTACAACCTTCGCGAGAACCACGCAGTAGGCGAGATCGTCGATCTGGTAGAGCACAACTCTCTCGATGTGCTGTGCCTGCAGGAGTGCGACAGCGCCGACCTGCCGGATGAGGTCGGAGACCTCACCCTCGCTGACTCGACCAAGCAGAACCGGCTGGGCCTGGCGCTCTACTACCGCAAGGGGCGTTTCACAGCGGTGAAGTCCGGAACCTTCGCGCTCAAGAAGTCATTGCACGACCGGGTGCTGGCGCCTGCCCACGAGCGCCTGCTGGGAACCCGGCTGGTCGACAACGAGGAAAACCGCGAACTGGTCGTCGCCTCCTTCCACGCGGCACCACTTACCGCCCTCAACTCTCTGCGCCGCAACCAGATCCGTGCCGCGCACGGCGAGCTGCGCGTGCTCGGCGACGGTCTGCCCGCGCTGATGGTGGGCGACTACAACTACCCCTGGTTCAAGAAGGGGTTGAGCGAGCATGTGCAGGAGAACGGTTACGACCTCACTCTCAGCGAGACCCGCACCTACACGCGCTACAAGTTCTTCCGTGGGCACTTCGATTTCGCAACCTCGATGGGCCTGCGCATCGAGCGCGTCGAGACACTCAAGCAGGGCATGTCCGACCACATGCCGATCCTCGTCACCGCGGACTACGCCGACCAGTTGTAGTCGGCGGTTGCAGTCGACGGCCGCGCGGGTCCGGCGCATCGCCGACGCGTGCTCGGCGGCTAACGCGCCAGCAGCTGGAGCGGGTGGGTTAGCCGCCACCAGGTGCTCGGGCCATGGATGCGGCCGTCCAGCACGATGGGCACGGTCACCGTGGATTTGCCCGCAACCCAGGTGACGCTGCCGACCTTTTCGCCGCTCGCGCCCGACTTCAGAGTGGTTGCCTTCATGGTCGACGTGATCGGTGTGTTCGACCAGGTCAGTACCGACGCATCCCGGTCGAGCACCATGGTCGCCTCCGACCCCCACGGCGTCGAGTACGTGCCGACCGGCTCACCCTTGGTGGAGAGGTGTTCGCTGTGGAATCCCGACGTGATGCTCGAAATGAGTGCGCGTACGTCGTCGTCGACCGAGGTGCGGTCCGGGCCACCCAGTACGACGCCGATGATCTTCAGCGGGTTCGGCGTTCCCGGAGTCACGGTTGCCGAGAACAGCAGGTCCGACCCTCCGAGCGTGCCAGTCTTGATGCCGTCGACGCCGTCGGTGCCGAGCAGGTCGTTGGTGTTCGGCATTCCCGCCAGTGCCGGGATGTCGAGGCTCGTCTTCGCGACGATACCCGCGATCGCGGGATTCGCCATGGCAAGCTTGCCGATCGCGATGAGGTCGCTGGGCGTACTGGTGTTGCGTGCGTCGATGCCGGTCGGCTCGACCAGCGTCGTGCCGGTCAGCCCGTTGGCCTTCAGCCAGTGGTTGGTTGCGGCCAGGAAGCCCGCATTCGAGCCGAAGGCCCAGTCTGCGACGGCCTCCGCGTAGTTGCAGGCCGAGACCACGAGCATGGTCTCGAGTGCGTCGTGCTCCGACATCGAACTGCCGGTGGGCATCGCGGCGATCGTGGCGTTGAGCAGGTAGTACTTGTCGTAAAGGTCGTGGTCTGCCTTGTCGAATGTGAGGGTTGGCCCGGTCCCGGAGGCTCCCAGCGGTCTGGAGTTCAGCACGACGAGAGCCGTGATGAGCTTGCTGATGCTGGCCATGGGCAGGGCGCCGTCGCCTCCGCTGGAGGCCAGTGCGCTGTCAGCCGAGGCCCCTAGGTAATTGTCGGCTCCTGAGACGCTCACGGCTGCCTCGCCGGTCGAGGGAAGCACGACGGTGGTGGCGGCCGGCACCGTGACCTGCGGCCGGTCGATCGAATCGGCGGCCGCACCGACGGGAGCAGTCAGGGTGAGAGACACATAGGTGGCCACCAGGGCCAAAACGACCACCACGGAGACAAGAGCGCCGATTCGGCGGCGACGCCGCCGTCGGCGTCGAGTCTCCTCGCTGACTGCCGGGGGCGCCGACTGCGGCGCATCCTGGGCCTGGCTCAACATCGCGGTGAGGTCTGAGAGGCCGTCCCGGTGATCGTGCTGGGTCACTGCGTGCTGTTCCATTCCTGAGGAATACTGCCGTGTCCGCTCATGGTAGGTGCACAAGCTGAACGTGCGGTTTCACTGCGCGTGTCAACCGGGTGTCGCGCGACCCACCGCAGCCGTAACATCGAAGCGGCGCCGATGTGGCGCCAGGAAATCGAGGAGTTTCGTATGAGCATCAGCGACGACGACATCACGAGCACCAACGGCCCGGCAGGTGAAGGCACCGCTGACGGCGGCGCCAACACCGGCGGACACGACGGGGGAGCCGACGGATCGGCCGGAGAAGGCACCGCTGACGGCGGCGCCAACACCGGCGGACACGACGGCGGTGCCGACGGATCGGCCGGAGAAGGCACCGCTGACGGCGGCGCCAACACCGGCGGACACGACGGCGGGGCGGACGGCTCCGCTTGACCCACAGCGCAAAGGGCGGACCGGACCTCCGGCCCGCCCTTTCACGCCTCGTCACCGTTTTTCCCGCTGTCTTCGGGGCTGAGTTCTGGGGCCAGAGACCGCTGCTCTCCCGCGCGAGCGAGCTCGGCCAGGACTTTTCCGACCTGTTCAGCGCAGACGCTGTCGATGAACTGGTCGCGGACCGCGGTATCCGCACGCCTTTCGCCCGCATGGCGAAGGAGGGAACTGTGCTCGGCAGCGGCCGGTTCACCGGTTCGGGCGGATTCGGCGCAGAAATCGCCGACCAGGTGGATGCCGACAAAGTGCTTCGCGAATTCAGCGACGGTTCCACGCTGGTGTTGCAGGGCCTGCACAAGACGTGGGCACCGCTCGCGCGGTTCACCCGCCAGTTGATCGTCGACCTCGGGCATCCCAGCCAGGTCAACGCCTACATCACGCCCGCATCCTCGCGCGGCTTCGATGCCCACTACGACGTGCACGACGTTTTCGTCATCCAGATCGCCGGCGAGAAGCGCTGGACCATCCACGAGCCGGTGCACCGAGATCCACTCTCGAACGAGCCCTGGACCGACCACAAGGCGGCCGTGGCCGAACGCGCGTCGTTCACCCCCTACCTCGAGGAGGCATTCGCTCCAGGGGACGTGCTCTACCTTCCGCGCGGCTGGATCCATTCGGCAACGGCCCTTGGCGACTTCTCCATTCACCTCACGATCGGGGTCTCGGCCCATACCCGCTCCGAGCTCGCGGAGCGTATGATCGCGCGCCTGGCAGCGAGCCCATCGCTTCGTGCCGCCCTGCCGATGGGCGTCGACCGGCTGGATCCGGCCCGGCTGCAGGCGATCGTGCGCGAGGCGACGGCAGACCTCGTCGAGTTGTTGGGCAGCGGGGATTTCACTGACGACATCGCGACCGAGGCCGCAGCGGAATTTCGCAGCGCGATCAGGCCCGAGCCGGTGCATCCTCTCGCCTTCGTCACCGCCATTGGGTCGCTGGGCGCCGACACCGTCGTGGCCTGGCGAGGCGGCCTGCCGCGAACCATTGCGACCACCGCGACCCAGGTGGCCATCCCGTTGGCGGGTCGTACCGTTCGCCTTCCGATCGAGGCCGAGGCGGCCATCAGGCTTCTCTCGGCCGGCGACCCGTGCCGGGTCGGTGACCTGCCGGGACTCGATTCCGAGTCCGCGGTCGTCGTTACCCGTCGACTGGTGCGCGAAGCGATCCTCACCGTTCAGTGAACGCCCTCGCGCTGCCCTCTACGGGCATCCCACCGCGCGGCGGCTGGGCGCCCTGCAGCGACCGGTCGCTCGAGCGCGGCGACCCACTCGCGGGCACGGGCGGCTTCGGCGAGCGCTGGTTTCTCGTCGAGATCGACGGGTCGTGGGGCCGGCACGCTTTTCTCAATTCTCGGCTCGAACCGCAACTGGCCAAAGCCCTGGTGCGACGAATCGAGAGCGCGGGCATGCGTCCCTTGGCCATCCGCAGGGCCAACCGCCGAGCCGACGCGCGCCGTGCGCAGTCGGAGTGGCGCTGGGCCGTTGTCGACACCAGGCCAGGCCGGGAGTCGGTGCGCTGGGGCTCTGTACAAGACCCGGCGGGGCTGCTGAGCGTTCCCCTCGATGGCAGCACGGGCACGCCGTCAGACCAGCCGGTCATCTGCGTGTGCACCCACGCCCGACACGACCAGTGCTGCGCCGTGAAGGGAAGACCGGTTGCCACCGCCATGGCGGCCGCCTTCCCTGACGAGACGTGGGAATGCTCCCACCTGGGTGGCGACCGATTCGCGGCCACCCTCATCCTGTTTCCCGCGGGGCTCTATTACGGCCGCGCCACGGAACAGGATGCACAGCAGCTGGTCGACCTGTACCGCCAGGGCCTCGTCGACCCCCGCACCTTTCGCGGGCGCAGTTCTTCGCCGAACGTCGTTCAGGCGGCCGAGGCGGTCGCCCGCGCCGAGACCGGCGACGACGCGATAGCCGCATTCCACCACCGCTCAACCGCGACCGAGCCGAAGGGCTGGAGGGTCACGTTCGACCACGCCGCCGAGCAGGTCATCGTGCACCTGGCGGCGTCCGAGTCTGGGCCACTGCTGACGACGTGCGAGGCGACGGTGGCGTTGCCGGTACGGCAGTTCACTTCGACGGGCATCACGGTGTCGGCTCGCAAATTGCTTGCCGACTGATCGACCGCGCTGCGACGGCGTTACCTGATCGTTGTGATTCATAACCGGCAGGACTAGCCTTTGCGGGTCGGACACCACCCCGCCGGCGCGTGCGCCCGCTGTCCGGCGTTTCACCACCAACGATCGCTCGGGGTGACACCAACTCGTGAAACGAGATGGAAAGCGATGCAATGTGACGACCTGGGACCAGTCACCTTTGCGGGCGGAGTGCTCGAGCACCATCGCCGTGCCTGCCTATGCGTGAAGGGTGGCGAGTGAGATGACGCAACGCAAAGCTCCTGTCGACGGGGAGCTCGAGGATGCCTCTGAGTCGGAGGCACGCCGGTCGCTGCGCGACATGGGTGCGCTGCTCGCATTGCCCGCCCTCTGGGTTGACCATGAACCCGCGGAGATCGCGACCGGCCTGCTGAGCGTTCTGTTCGGGGTGCTTCGGCTGGACGGTGCATACGCCCGGTTCACGGACCCGGATGGTGGCGCCGCCCTCGAGTCCTGGCGACCGTCCGGCACACGGATGCCGCCCGAGCTGGCGGTCGCGGTCGCACGAACGCCGGACGCTCAACCTGCTTTCTCGACGCGCGTGGTCGAGACCGCCGAGGGCGGTGCGACGAGAGTGACGAGTGTTCCCCTCGCGCTGCCGTGGGCCACAGGCCTGGTACTGGTGTCCGCCCGGCGCCGCAACTTTCCGACGTTCGTGGAGTCCCAGTTGCTGCGCATGGCGATCGGCCAGGGCGCCATCGCCATCCATACCGCGCGCCGCCTCGTGCGCGAGCACGTCGCCCGCGCCGCCGCCGAGGACTCGCTGCTGCGGCAGAACGAGCTGCTGCGATCGCTCGCCGACGAAATCGAGCCGTCGTTGGCGTCGATCTCCCAGCGCGTGCACGAAGCGCTGCTCTCGGTCGCCGAGGTCGACGACTCCTACGGGCCCCGCGCGCAGAACCAGCGACCGACGGATGGCGAGCCGACCGCACACACGGATGCGACACCTCCGCACCTGACTCGACGCGAGGGCGAGGTGCTATCACTGCTTGCCCAGGGCCTTAGCAATAAGGAGATCGCGGGCGTCATCTGGCTGAGCGATCGCACCGTCGAGCGGCACATCACCAGCGTCTATCGCAAGATCGGCGTGGCGCGCCGCAGCGAGGCGACGGCGTTCGCACTGCGCCACGGAGTGGTCTGAGTCGTCGCCGTCACCCGAACGTGAAGCAGTAGGCATCCACGCCCGCCGCAAGGAACTCGACTTCGACGAGTCGGTCGGCGATCGCCCCACCCTGGCGCACCAGCTGGTACGTCTGCGGCTCGACGAGCACACCGCGCCCGTCGCCGTCGGTATCGGTGCCGTGCGCCTCATCTGCCGGGTCGCCGTCGAGGTAGATCCGAAACGGGATGCTCGTGCCCGAGACAGTCGGTGCCATCACCAGATTGACGTCCCGTGCGTGGAAACGGAAAGCGATTCTCCCGCCTGCCACACCGAGAGTCGCGGCGTCAGCACCAACCGTCCAGGTTCCGGACAGGTCCCAGCCGTTCAGCGACAGTCCGCCGCTGTGCCGATAGGCATGGGGGTGGTCGTAGAGTGCCGGATCGTCCGAAGCGAAACCGCTGGCGTGGCGGTAACCGAGATAGGTCTCGGGGGAGCGCAGCGACTGCCAGTCGGCGGCAACCTCGAGGCCGCCCGCCGCCACAGCTACCAGTGCCGGATCGACACCGCCTGCCCCGGCCCTGGCGAGCAGTTGCTGGATCGCCATTTCGGTCATGGCATACTCACCCTCGCCGAAGTGGTGATAGCGAATCCTGCCGGTCGAATCGGCGAGGTAAATCGCTGGCCAGTAGTGATTGTCGAACGCGTCCCACACGCCGTAGTCGCTGTCGACCGCGACCGGGAATCCGATGTCGAACTCGCGCACGTGTTCACGTACGTTCGCGAGGTCGGCCTCGAACCCGAACTCGGGCGTGTGCACGCACACCACCGTCAGTCCCGCTGGCGCATACTTTCGATTCCAGGCCTGAAGGTAGGGCAGGGTACGCAGCCAGTTGACACAGGTATAGGTTCCGAAGCTCACCAGTACTACCCGGCCGACCAGGCCGTGCGGCGTCAGCGGGGCCGAGCCCAGCCATCCCGTCGCTCGATCGAACCCCGGCAGCGGACCCTCATCGGGAAGTTCCGCTGGCTGGCCAGCTCGGCGATGGGCGAACGAGCGCTGCCCTCGCTCATCCGACATGGGTTTGCTGCAGGAGTGCCCCCTGATCCTGGCTCATTCGGTCCACGGCGATCACCGCGTCCGCAAATTCACGTGGGGCCTCCTGAGGGAGGTTGTGCCCGATTCCACCGGAGATTACCCGGTGCTCATACGGTCCAGTGAACATCGATCGATAGGCGTCGGCCGGTGGGTGGGGAGCCCCGTTGGCGTCGCCTTCGAGGGTGATGGTCGGCACGGCGATACGGGGCTGTTCGGCCAGACGCTGCTCGACCTGGTCGTATTTGGCCTCGCCCTGCGCGAGCCCTAGTCGCCACCGATAGTTGTGGATCACGATGTCGACGTGGTCGGGATTTTCGAAGGACGCCGCCGTGCGCGCCAGCGTCGCGTCGTCGAACTTCCATTGCGGCGACGCCGTCCTCCAGATCAGCCGCGCGAAATCGGCGCGGTTCTTATCGTAGCCATCCCGACCGCGCTGCGTCGCGAAGTAGAACTGGTACCACCACGACAGCTCGGCCGCGGGTGGCAGAGGAGCCGCGTTTGCCGCCTGCCCGCTGACGAGGTACCCGCTGACCGCCACGTGCCCCGAGCAACGCTCCGGCCACAATGCAGCGAGGATGTTCGCGGTTCGTCCGCCCCAGTCGAACCCCGCAACGACCGCGCGTGCAACGCTCAGTGCATCCATCAGCGCGATTGCGTCGGCGGCCAAAGCCGCTGGCTGGCCGTTATGCGGGCTCTCCTGAGAGAGGAATCGCGTCGTGCCATAGCCACGACCCGAGGGGACGACCACCCGGTACCCCGCATCCGCCAGCAAGGGTGCGACCTCGGCATAACTGTTGATGTCGTACGGCCAGCCGTGCAGCAGCAGTACCGCCTGGCCATCCCTCGGCCCGATGTCGACATACCCCACGTTCAACTCGCCCGCATCGATCTGGCTGACCGGGCCGAACGCCGCGCTCATCGCAGCGACCGGAACGAGGCGCGCAGCTCCTGCGAGAACAGTTGGGGCTGCTCCCAGGCCGCGAAGTGGCCGCCGCGATCGAGCCGGTTGAAGTGGATGAGGTTCGGATACGCCTGGGTGGCCCAACTGCGTGGCGCCGCATAGATCTCATCGGGGAACACACTCACCGCGACTGGAAGCGTGACGCCCTTTGGTGCGAAGAATGGCAGCTTGCTCTCCCAGTAGAGCCGCGCCGACGAGACAGCCGTGTTGGTCAGCCAGTAGAGCGACACGTTGTCGAGGATGTCGTCTTTGGTCAGCCCCTCCGGAGTGCCGGCGAACACCCTCCCGATCAGCGCGTAACTGGCGGCGTCGTGATCGAGCATCCATGCGGCGAGCCCGATGGGCGAGTCGGCCAGACCGTACAGTGTCTGCGGTCGGTTGCCCATCTCCTGCGAATAGGCGAGGCCATGGGCATAGAACGTCGCAAGCTGGTCCCAGGCGCCGCGTTCTTCCGCCGACAGGTCGGACGGTGGCCGGTCGCCGTTCACTAGGGCCGTCTGGATGCTGTCGGGAACCGTCGCCGGCATGTTCGTGTGGATGGCGACGAGCCCGGGCGGTGTCTGCAACGCCATCTGTTCGGTGACCGCGTTACCCCAGTCGCCGCCCTGGGCGACATAGCGGTCGTACCCGAGCCGACGCATCAGCTCGCCCCAGGCTCGAGCGATGCGGATCGGGTCCCACCCGGTCGCATCCGGCTTGGCCGAGAACCCGTGGCCCGGCAGCGAGGGGATGACCAGGTGGAACGCATCGGAGGCGCTGGCCCCGTCGGTCGTGGGGTCGGTGAGCGGTGCGATGATCTTCAACTGCTCGATGATCGAGCCCGGCCATCCGTGCGTGACGATCATCGGCAACGCATCCTCGTGCTTCGACCGGACGTGGATGAAGTGGATATCGAGCCCGTCGATCTCGGTGACGAACTGGGGCAGGGCGTTCAGTCGGGATTCGACCCCCCGCCAGTCGTGCTCGTCGATCCAGTACTGCGCGAGGTTACGCATGACCTGCAGCTGCACTCCCTGCGAGGCGTCGTCGACGAGTTCCATCTCGGGCAGCCGCGACTGGCGTACACGTTGGCGAAGGTCGTCGAGGTCGGCCTGGGGGAAGTCGATGGTGAAGGGGCGGATGTCGGTGTTGTCGTCGTGGTGTGCGGCGGCGGGACGGTCGTGCGTGATGGTCATAGTCATGTCCTTCGGAATCGATACGGAGGGCGATGCCGGATCGCCCGCACGACGACTCTTGTCGGGATGCGGTCCGACGGCATCGGGGGCAACCCCCCAACTCGGCGGCCGCCACGCGCGGTAGTGGCGAGAACCCCTCAATAGGTGCGAACTCCACTGGGAGCCAGGGAGCATCGACGGGTCAGCGCACGTGCTGCCTCAGGAAGGCGCCGATGCGTTCCGTCGCTGCCGCGGCCTCGGGAGTGCCGAGCGCCAACTGGTAGACGTGAGGGAGCCCCTCGCCGACCTCCAGCCGCACTTCGACACCGGCGTCGCGCGCCGCCGCCGCCAATCGTTCGGCGTCGCTGAGCAGCAGGTCGGAGGTGCCCACCTGGATGAGCAGAGGGGGCAGGCCGGATACCGATCCGAACAGTGGCGACGCGAGCGGAGCGGTGGGGTCGGCGCCTGCCAGGTAGTCGGCGGCGAGTCGGCGTAGCAGCTCCGGGGTCGAGATCGGGTCCTGGTCGACGCGCTCGATCATCGAAGCGCCCGAGCTGGTCAGGTCGACGGTCGGCGACATCAGCACCGCCGCGGCGGGCAGCGGTTCGGCGGCGTCGCGCATGACCTCGAGCAGGGAGACGGCGAGTCCGCCTCCCGCCGAATCTCCGGCTACCGCCAGCATTCCGGCATCCGGCTGCTGGTTGGCGCGCAGCCAGCGCCAGGCCACCACAACGTCGTCGATGGCGGCCGGAAACGGATGCTCAGGAGCCAGCCGGTAGTCGACGAACAGCACCCGCATTCCGCTCGCCCGTCCCAGCCGTGCGGCGAGCTCGCCGTCGCTGCGCAGCGATCCGAACTGGAAGCCGCCGCCGTGCAGGAAGAGCAGCGCCCGGTCGGCGGACACGCCGGGTGCATCGAGCCAGTGCGCCGCCACGTCGCCGACCATCACGTCGGTGACGAGTACGTCATCGGGTATGGGGTGGATCGGGCCGGCCGGTGCGAAAGCCGCTCGCTGCTGCTCGACGGTCGCCGGCGGAGCATCCGCGGAGGCGCGCTGGCGTTCCCGCAACTCGCCCAGCAGCTGCTGCATCGCCGGACTGGGCCTCCCGTTGCGCTCGACAGTGGTCGAGGTCACCGGGAGTGCGCGTCGGCCATCGCCGCGACTGGAAGCACCTCGGTGAGTCGGCCGGTGTGCTCGTCGAACAGGAAGCCCCTGACCGGCACGTCATCGGAAAGCCACGGGTGCGATCGCGCCTTCTGCATCTGCTCCCTGGTGTTCTGCTCGGCGTCGGTGAAGCTGTAGTACCGGGCCGGCGCGATCGGTAAGGCGCCCGTTTCCTTCAGCAGCTTGGCCTCGAGTTGGTCGTCGGTGAACTTCGTCATGCCGCAGTCGGGATGGTTGATGATCATTATCTCTTTCGTGCCCAGCATCCTGGTCGACACGATGAGGGAGCGCACGGAGTCATCGTCGATCACAGTGCCGACGTTCCTGATCATGTCGACGTCCTCGTCGGCAAGGCCCAGCAGGCGCGTGATGCCCGAGAGCCGCGGGTCTGCGCAGGTGACGATCGCGATTCGTGGCGCGGGCGGACCGCCGAGCCGGGAATCGTAGTCGGCAGCAAGCGTCGCATTGGCGATCAGCGCGGCATCGATGAGACCCATGGTCATACTCCAGTTCTGCCGGATCGCTCCGGCGTCGGAAAAGCGAAGCACCCCGCGTGCCCACACCTCACGCTAGGTCGCCGATTCGCGCAGCGGAACGCCGGTTTCCCGCCAATTCGCTGTCGGGAAGCACGCTGAACCGTCACCCAATCGGGTCCCCTGATCCCCGCACTGGGGGTGAGCCGCGTCGCGCACGCTCCACTAGCGTCTGATCCGGGGGTTGGGGATGACTTCGACGCATGAGGGAACGGCGCACGCGGGCAGTGCGGGCATCCATGCCCTGTCATCGCGCGGTGCGGGGTATGCGGTCGCCCTCAAATGCCTCGAGGTGCAGTCGCGCGCCGAAGCCCGCGATCCGTCGCTGCACACCGCGAACCGCATCACGCTTCACCCGGATGCGTGGCCTTGGTATACCGGGGCGCTCGGCGAGATCGAGGTCGGCCGCCTGCTAACGGCCCTAGGGCCGGACTGGTTTGTGCGGCATGCGGTGCCCATCGGCGCCGACCTGAAAGATGTCGATCACCTCGTCATCGGCCCGGGCGGCGTCTTCGCCATCAACACGAAACACCATCAGGGCAAGTCAGTCTGGGTCGGCGACTATGTGCTGCGGGTGAACAAGGCCAACACCCAGCACATCAATATCGCTCAGGGCGACGGCCTCGACGTCGCGCGCCGGCTCTCTGACAAGGTGGGGTTCCCCGTCGCGGTGACGTCGGTGATTGCGATTCTGCATGCCAAGTCGCTGGTGGACGGGCGGGCACCCGAAAACCGCCGCGTCGCTGTGCTCGACGCACCGCACCTGGCGCGCTGGATCCTGGGACGGCCGCGATGCCTTGATGACTCGCAACTTGCCCTCATCACCGGCGCAGCCGAGGAACCGCAGACCTGGCACTCCGACCCGCACGCCGCTGACACGCTGCGCGTGCTCCAGCGGTTCGAGCGCCTGGCAGCCCAGGTGGGCACCCCGCGCGCGCCCGCTGCGGCGCGAGACGGCGCATCCGTGCCGGGTTCGCAGCCCACACCACACTTCGATGCGGGTCGGCTGCCGCGAACCCCCGCCCGCCGCCGACCCGCGTCGAACGGCGGACCTCGATCGAACTCACGCCCGCCACGGGCGAGAAAGTCGACGTCTGCTGACCTGGTGAAGCTCGCCTTTGCGGTGGCGCTCGTCATCGCCGGGTTCGCCTGGTTGAACGAACTGCCGCACTGACCAAGTCGGTCGATGCGCGTGCGTCTTAACCGTCCCGCAAACATCCACCTAAATGATGACGATTCCCCGACAATGCTTTGGCATGATCGGGGTGTGGATGTCGCTGGTTCGGATCGGTTGGTCGAGCGACTGCACCGACTGCTGGTCGTTCTGGAGGACGAGTCCCGTTTGAACGACGCTGAACTCCCGCCGCTTGCCATTTTCGACGCCCGATTGCGGCGCTGGCTACTCGTCTCCGGTGTCTCGGTGGATCGGCTGCGCGAACCGCCGGAGGCCACCGACGACGGGGCGCACTACCTGATCGTGGTGGGGGAGCACACGTTCCCGGTCTGCTCCGCCGACGACTCCAGCTTGATGGCCGAGTTCACTCGGACCGTTCGCATTGGCGTGATCTCCTGATGGAGCGAGAGTCAGATCCTCACGCTTCGGTCACTTGACGGTGGCAGGCGTTTTCGTGGCGGCAACTGGGGGCACGGCGGCGGGCTCGAGCTTGACAAGGATCTCCGAGTTTCCTGGAATCGACGTTCCCGCCTTCTGGTCCTGGACGGCGACAACAGCGGGAGTCGCTGCCGCGGGAACCGATGCGGCGTCGACGACCAGTTTGAAGTTAGTCGAGCCGACCGTCGCGAGGGCGTCGTGCAGTGTCTTCTGTTCCAGGTCGGGCACGACGGCGTTCGGCGGCGATGTTGCGCCGGTCACGGCGTTCAGTGCCCCCTCGGCCTGGACTGTCGCAAAGAAGTAGGCGGTGGCGGACGCCACCGCAGCGACCAGACCACCCACGAGCGCGCTGCGCACCGACTCGTCCTGGCCTCCCAGGCTCGCACCCGTGTAGATGACGAGGCCCACGATAAGCGCGATCGCCATCCAGGCGCGGATCGAACTGGGCAGCGGAATCCCTGTGCCCGCCCCGGTTTTGTTCCGCTTTATCAGGGCGTTGCCCAGCACGAAGATCATCGCGATGACGAGGGCGACGCCCACCCACCACAGGAGGCCCACGGCAGACAGGCTCCCCGGAATTGCCGAGGGGGCGGGCGAACTCGTGGAGGCCGAGTGAGCGAATCGAACGGCAATCGGCGCGACTGCTGAGGTGACTATGAGCACCATGGGAATCTCCTATGACGGGGGTTTCATTTGGAGTGAGACATACTCGGAATTGTGGCCCCCACATTAGACCCGTCTGTACACCCCTGAACAGACCCAGCCTGAGAACGCCCCAACGATTCAGATCGAGGGTAGTTGCGAGGTGCTGTAGGCCGACTGGTGAACATTCGGGTGGTGGACCGCACAGCCCCTTGCGCAGATGGGGCCCCCATTTCACACTCGAGGGGGAGGTAGCGACATGCGCGAAGGGGTTTCCGCCGGAGCGAGCCAGTTGGTCTCGGAAACACTGGACTACGACGGCGGTCGGGGAGTCACGGTGTTCGTGCCCGCAGGCACGCCCGAGGCGATTGTTTTCGCCGGAGATGGCCAACGAATCGCGCGTTGGGGCGCACTTCTCGAGGCAACCGATCTCGCGCCCACCATGATCGTCGGCGTACACGGGCTCCAGGATGAGACGCTGCGACTCCACGAATACTCACCGGTCTTCGATCAGGAGCGTTTCGCGGAACACGAGCGCTTCTTCGTCCGTGAAGTCGGTCAATGGGTCCAGTCCCGGTTCGGCGTGGCGCTGCCACCCGAGAGAACTGCCGTTTTCGGGGCTTCCGCCGGCGGGGAGCTAGCGCTCGCTCTCGGGCTCCGGCATCCGGACTCATACGGGGCGATCCTCTCCGCGTCGCCAGGCGCCGGCTACCAGCCCGCGGGAACGCTGCCTGTGCGCATTCCCCGCACCTACCTGGTCGCGGGAACGCGTGAACCGTTCTTTCTCGAGAATGCCCAGCGCTGGGCCGACGCGCTGCGCGACGCCGATGCTGACGTCGTCATGCAGCAACGCGTCGCCTCTCATGGAAGTGCATTGTGGCGGAGCGAGTTCCCACTGATGGTCGAGTGGGCGTTTGGAATGTGAGTATCGCGTGGGCAAGGGCAACTGCGCGCTGCCGGAAGCGCCTTTGTCGCGGAGACGCTGACTCCGGTTGTGCACGCAGTATCGATTGTGGGTTACACGGATCTTTATTGCGTTCTTTATCGGACTGGTCCCTGACGTGCTCGTCATCGTCGGTGGGATTGTGGCTGCCCTCCCGCAAACAACCCCGCAGGAGCGAGGGTCGACTAGCCGCATGACTGCTTGATGGACGCCAACCTGGAGCACGGGGACATCGCGAGTGCGTCCATGACGCAATTGGTCAACGGTAGGTTGGCTCGATGAGCGAAACTCCTCCGGAGACGGAAAAACGCCGGCGACGAGGCGTATGGGTGTTCGTTCGCGACCTCGCTCTGATTTTGGTCGCGGCGCTCGTCATTTCGTTCGGCATCAAGACGTTCCTGATCCGCTCGTTTTATATTCCGTCACCGTCGATGACGCACACCCTGGAAGTCAACGATCGAGTCATCGTGAGCCTGCTAACCCCGAGCGCGATACCGATTCACCGCGGTGACGTGGTGGTCTTCAGCGATCCGGACGACTGGCTTGGCGCCGAGGACTCGGTGCCCCGACAGCAATCGCCGGTCACCGCTGCGCTCGCCTTCCTGGGACTCACGGCCCCCGATGACAACGATCACCTGATCAAACGCGTGATCGGCTTGCCCGGTGATACTGTCGCCTGCTGCAGCGCCAGCGGCAGGGTCACCGTGAATGGTGCTCCCCTCTCGGAGCCGTACATCAATCTCCCGATCGGATCCTCGAAAGACGACCCATTCACCTTCAAAGTCCAGGTGCCCAAGGGGGACCTGTGGGTGATGGGTGACAACCGATACGAATCTGCAGACTCGGCATATCACTACAGCCGAAAAGATCTTCCGCCTTTCGTCCCCATCCGAGATGTTGTCGGCCGGGCGGTGGCCATCAGCTGGCCGATCAGCCGGTGGACGATTCTCGGCAACTATCCCGCGACATTCCAAGCCGCGAGCGCCCACGATCCGAAATGACGACATGCGTCCAGTTCCTGAGCCCACCGCTCTGCGGCATCGGGCGGTCATCGTGTGCATTGCGGTCGGTATCCGTGTCGTCACACGTGACTGGATAGGTGCCGGGACCGAAGGTCGCGTTTCTGCTCCACGGAATGACCGGTTCGTCGGCAAGCTGCCCGAGGTTTTCGCATCGGCGAGGCCCGACCAGCGTCGACCACGCGCCAGCTCAGATCGCAGGGTCATCCATGAACTGCCGAAGCTCCTGCACCGTGTGGCAACCTACCGTCGTCCTGCGCGCCCACTCGAGCGCTTCTTCTCGGGAGGCCACATCGATGATGGTCATACCGCCGTTGAGCTCCCGGCTCTGCGGGTAACTCTGCTGGGTTACTGTGCCGTCGGGGGCAACTTGCACAGCGGGGACACCCTCATCGATACCACCCCCGAACCGGTAGACGCCAGCAGCCTTCATTTCGGCGATCACCGCGTGGGCGTCGCGGTCAGCCGCGGCCAGCTCCGATTCGTCGAGATCCATCGCCGCGCTGGGGAAGGAGATCAGGTAGAAGGTCACGTGGGCATCCTCTCGTCGGTCTTTTCATCCTGTCAGGTGGATGCGCGGCCAGCACTGCAGGATCGCTTTCCGAGGTCGCACCACTCGGATCGCGTCGATGGTTAGTGAATCGCCAAACGGACGATCCAGATGGCCGGCGACACGATCGCACAGGCAGATCCGACAATGATGAAGGCGTGCATATGCCTCGCTGAAGTGCTGAGGCGTTTGTCGCCGCGAGGGATAACGTTCCCGCGCGAGTCCCGTACTTCTGTGGTGTCGGTACCAAGCCACCGCAACGTCGTGTATCCCTGGCGAAGCTCTTTGCCGGTCTTGGCGACCCCAGTGAAACGGGAGACGATCATCAGCACGAGGATCGGAAAAAATGTGGCCACGAAGACCACGCTCCAGAGCTTCCCCTCCGCTGGCGACTCTTGCGGATGGAACGCCGGTGCAGTTAGGACCACGCTCAAGAGAACGGCGAGAAAGCAGCCGAGCATCACGAAATTCACTGTCTGCCATCGCTGAGCGGTCCAGCCCGAAAGTAGCTGTCCGGGCCGCAGCCTTGTCGCTTCAAACTCGAAGTGTCCAGCAGCGGCCCGCTCGGCGGCTTCCGGCGAGGCACCTTCTTCAATCATTCGGGCTGTGAACTCAGCATGCGCCTGCGATGAATCGGCGGCCTTCGCGGGAGCGTTGGGCGACGTTGCGTCATCGGTGCGATAGCCGAAACTCATGACTCACTTGTAGCACGGGTCGATGGCGTGACACGCCAGTGAGGTCCTGGAATCCGGGTCCGCGCGGTTGACCCGAGGAAGGAGAGAAATGGGAGGGTCTGCCACGTAACAATCCGAGGGTCGACCCTGTTTCGCCGTAGGTTGAGCATTCGCGGCGAGATAGCTCAGTTGGTAGAGCACACGGCTCATAATCGTGCGGTCGCGGGTTCAAGTCCCGCTCTCGCTACGCACGCGCCTCAGGCGGCAGTGCAACTTCGACAACAACCTCGAATAGTGCGATTGGGAGCTTGTCATAGGCGCCGTTTCGGGTGAGGGTTAGCTGTGGAATTCAGCTATGAACTCGTCGGTCCCGGTTGGGCGCAGGCACAGATCCGCGACGGCGACCAGGTCGCACGTCTGACCGCCTCCTACCTGTCCGACGCGTTGCACGATCTGCTGAGTGGCGTGCAGCGGATGCTCGCGGGCTCCCCACTCGAGGAGTTCAGCTGGTCGGAAGAACCTGGCGAATACAACTGGCGCCTGAAGACCGAAGGTCACCGCACACTGGTCACCATCGCCTCGACTGCCGACATCCGGCGCGAAGAGCAGTGGAACGACGAGGGCTGGGACATCGATCTCGTCGATGAAGACGGTCCGGATGTGATCGAGTTCCAGACCGAGGCGGACGCGGTCGATCTCGCCACGGCGATCGCCATGGCGGCCCGCAAGTTGATCGCGAGGGACGGAGAGGCGGGCTACCTGCACCGATGGATCGAGCATCCGTTCCCCACGTCGACACTGGCAGCCATCGAGAACATCCTGTCGCAACGCGCTCGGGCTTAGCCCGAGCCTGCCCGACGGCAGGATGCGACGACACTGCAGGCCCAGCCAAGTCGAACTCGGGGCCTTGTGACTTGTGCACTCGGCGAAGCGTGCCTGCGGCCCGGAATCGACGAATGAGCCACCCATGGGGGAAGCTGTAATGGTGGGGAATCATCATGTCCGGTAGTCGGCTGCACGCGCAGCGTTCCAGGTCGGCCTGGGGCCGCGGGCTGACGGCAGTTGGCATCGCTGCTGTTACCGCGGTGTCGCTGGCCGGATGCCTCTCGTTCGTCACCCCGACCAGCGCGCACACGAAGCGCAGCCACCATTCGGCCTCGCCGACCGCTCGGCCCACGGCGACCCCCACCGCTACTCCTAACCCGGTGCTCTCGTACGCGGCCACACCGGGCCCCGTGAATGCAGCTTTCCCGAGCCCGACGATCACTCCGATTCCTGCCGGGACAGTGGTCGCGTCGGGGGATGTGGCGTCCCCGAAGGGCAGCATCCACTTCCATTACGTGATGGTCGCGGACGGCGACAACACGTTTTCCGCGCGTTACTCAGGGTTCACATCGACCGTGCCCGTTCCCATCTCGGTGACCCTGCTCGACATCGCACCGAAGGTCGGCGACGGCCTCACCTATCACGGCGTCGGCGACCACCAGCTGGGCGGCCCGACAACGACAGCAGCACCCGAATCCTCAGCGGCGCTCAATTCGTCGGGGCCCCCGTCATACCTCGTCGCCCTGGTCACGTACTCGTCGGTCGCGTCCGGCAAGGGCATCCCGGTCGAGCTGGGGCCGAACAAGGTGCTCGCCGTCACCTCGGTGAGCTGGTCGATTCCGCAGCGACCAACCAACGTGCATCCGGCCGACAGCGGCGCCCGCGCCTACGCGTCGGGAACGGTCACCGCCAGAACAGCCACGGGAGCGCCCAAACGCTACCTTGTGGCGCCCGGCGACGTCACGGCCGTCGTCGCGCAGCGCTTCGGCATCTCGGTCGAAGACCTCATCTGGTTGAACGCCAACCTGCAGGTGTTCGGCGACGAGCAGTTCCTCTATGAGGGAACGACCCTCAACCTCGACCCGAACAGCCTCTGAGGCTCGATCACGCCGAGGCGTCGGGCAACCGCGCCAGAGACCAGTCCTCGGCACCGGGCATCAGGTCGATCCGCTCCTCACCCGTTTGAAGCAGGCGCAGGATGACCGCCGCGACGAACTCTGCGCTGTGCGGCTTCATGCCGCCGATCTGGGCGTCCGGACCAGAAAACATGCCGCCGCCGAACTCGGTCGCAGTGATGAACGGCACGATCAGCGAGACGTCGATGCCGTCGTCCGCCAGTTCAGCTCGTGCGGCAAGGCTCAGCACGTTGAGCGCCGACTTCGACGACGCATACGGCGAAAGCCCGACGGCGACTCTGCGAGTGGTTCCCGAACTGACGTTGACCACGGTTCCACCGCCCGACTCACGCATGCTCGGCACGACAGCCTGCAGCATCGCCACCTGGGCTACGACGTTGAGCTCGAGCACGCGGCGAAACGCGTCGATGCCCACCTCGGCAACATTGCCCGCAAGGCTGGCTCCCGCGTTGTTCACCAGTCCGTCGATGTGGCCGTATCGCTCGATGGTCGCCTGCGCCAGCCGAGCGATGTCGTCGGCCTTCGTCACATCCGTGCGGACCACGAGAGCGTCGCCGAGTCCGCCGGCAAGCTGGTCGAGCCGGTCAGCACGCCGCGCCGCAAGCACGGGATGCGCGCCAGCCCGGTGAAGCGCCCGCGCGGTGGCTTCGCCCATGCCTGATGAGGCACCGGTGACGATTATGACGGAACCTGTAAGCGTCGAGAGTGCCATGGCTCCATCATGCGCCCACACATCCGCAGGCATGCTGGGCGGCCCGCTCGGCGAGCGCTCACTGAATAGCTATTGTCGAGGCATGGCTCTCGCACTCGTGACCGGCTCCGCCCGGGCCAACAGCATCGCCGCCGGCATCGTGCCCCGCCTGGCCGCTGAAGGCTGGGAGGTCGCCACCAGCGACCTGGGCCACGCCGACTACCCGTGTGACCTGTCATCGGCGAGCGCGCCCGACGAGCTCATCAACGACGTGCTCCGCGAGCGAGGACCGATCACCGCCCTTGTCCTCAGCCACGCCCATGACGTCGAGACCGGGGTGCTCGACACGACGGCCGAAAGCTTCGATCAACACGTCGCCGTCAATGCGCGGGCGAGCCTGCTGCTCATCGCCGCGTTTGCCCGCCAAGTGCCCGAAACCGGGGGAGTGATAGTGGCCCTCACCAGCGACGCCACCACCGGCAACCTGCCCTATGGAGCGTCCAAAGGTGCGCTGGACCGCATCGTCATCGCCGCTGCACGAGAGCTCGGCCCGCTGGGGATTTCCGCCAACGTGCTCAACCCCGGGCCGATCGACACCGGGTGGATGGATGACGCGACCCGCACCGATCTCGCCGGCCAACAGCCATCCGGACGCCTTGGGCGGCCCTCCGACATTGCCGGCGTCGTGGCGTTTCTGGTCTCCGACGAAGGGCGCTGGATCTCGGGACAGCTTCTGAACGCCGACGGGGGATTCTCCGCGCGCTTCTGATGCCGTGGCCCCGGCCCGCCGACGAGATGACGCGTCTGGTTGGTATCTCTCGCTCATACCAACCACCTGCGTCAGCTCACGACCGGCGAGCGACCACTTAAGCCACGAAAAGTCCCGAACCGCAGGTTCGGGACTTTTCAATGTCCGAGGACATCCGTGCGCGAAGGGGGACTTGAACCCCCACGCCCTATACGGGCACTAGCACCTCAAGCTAGCGCGTCTGCCATTTCCGCCATCCGCGCGCAGGCGACCGATTCCTTCGAACCAGCCGACGTATGACAATAGCATTTCGCGCGGTGCTTTCCGAACGACCCGATAGCGTTGATTCATGCTCGAGGAGACGGCGCGAATCGCCCAGGACCTTATTCGCATGGACACCACCAACTTTGGTGAAGGTCGATCGAACGGCGAGACCGAGGCGGCCGAATACCTGGGGGCCCGGCTCGAGGCGCTCGGTTTGGCAGCGACCTACGTGGATGCTGCCCCGAGACGCACTTCGGTGTTCGCGCGCGTGCCGGGATCGGATCCGAGCCTGCCTGCCCTCGTCGTGCACGGCCACACCGACGTGGTGCCCGCCGAGCCGGCCAACTGGTCGGTAGATCCGTTCGGCGGCGAAATCCGCGCCGGCATGCTGTGGGGTCGCGGCGCCGTCGACATGAAAAACATGGATGCCATGATGATCGGTGCGCTCACCGACATCCTCGCCGACGGCGGGCAGCCGCGTCGCGACCTGGTGATCGGCTTCTTCTCCGACGAGGAGAACGGTGGCGTGTTCGGATCGCACTACGTGGTCGACAACCATCCCGCCATCTTCGAAGGCGCGACCGAGGCGATCAGCGAGGTCGGCGGCTACTCGGTCACCCTCAATGGCACCCGCGCCTACCTGCTGCAGACGGGCGAGAAGGCCCTTATCTGGATCAAACTGACCGCAAAGGGCACAGCGGCGCATGGCAGCCGGGTCATCCATGCCAACGCCATCACTCGCTTGGCCGAGGCCGTCGTTGCACTGGGTCGCCGCGACTGGCCCGTTCACCTCACCGACACCACCGAGCAACTGCTCGGTGAGCTCGCCCGCATCATGGAGGCGGATGTGACGCAGGTCGACCCGCAGGAACTGGTGCTCAGCACGGGCACGGCGGCGGGCTTCATCCAGGCCTCGCTGCGCACGACCACCAACCCGACAGTGCTGAAGGCTGGTTACAAGCACAACGTGATCCCGGACACGGCGGAGGCGCTGGTCGATATCCGCTGCCTGGCCGGCGAAGAGGATGCGGTACTCGCCGAGGTACGCGAACTCATCGGACCGCATGTGGAGCTCGAGATCGTGCACCAGGACATCGGCCTCGAGAACCGGTTCGCCGGCCCGCTGGTGGATGCCATGGTCGGCTCGCTGCAGAAGGCAGACCCCGGTGCACCGGTGCTGCCGTACCTGCTCTCGGGCGGCACCGATAACAAGGCGCTGGCAAAGCTCGGCATCACCGGGTACGGCTTCGCACCGCTGCAACTGCCCGAGGAACTGGACTTTCCCGCCATGTTCCACGGGGTGGACGAGCGCGTTCCGCTCGATGCCCTGGTCTTCGGCCGCCGGGTGCTGGGGGACCTGCTCAGCGGGTACTGACCTCGCCGGGATACGCTCTCTGGTGTGAAGTCCTGGAGCCGTCCCGAGGTTCCCCGGCTTCCCGGGCATGGCCCGGTTCCGCGCATCCGGGACACACCGACCGGCACAGTGCGCGAAGCGCGGCCGCTCGCGGTCGCGAGCATCTACGTCTGCGGCATCACGCCGTATGACTCGACCCACATCGGCCACGCCGCCACCTATCTCGCCTACGACACGCTCATCCGCCTGTGGCTGGATGCCGGCTATGACGTCGATTACGTGCAGAATTCGACGGATGTCGACGACCCCCTGCTCGAACGCGCGCTTGCCCGCGGGGTGGACTGGCGCGACCTCGGGGCTGACCAGACTGATCGTTTTCGCTTCGACATGGAGTCCCTCGGGGTCATCCCACCCGACCACTACATCGCCGTCACCGAGCGTATCGACGAGATCGCCGCGGCGGTCAGGTCGCTTGCCGATCGCGGATTCGCGTATGTGCTCGACGGCGACTGGTATTTCGACAGCGCCGCGGTCGAGGCCGCCCGCCCCTGGATGCTCGGAGACGAGAGCCGCTACGACCGCGCCCTGATGCTGGCGCTCAGCGCCGAGCGTGGGGGCGACCCTGACCGGCAGGGCAAGCGCGACCCGCTCGACCCCGTGCTCTGGCGAGCGCAGCGAGACGGCGAGCCCAGCTGGCCGAGCGTGCTTGGTCCGGGGCGGCCCGGCTGGCACATCGAGTGTTCCGTCATCTCCGCCGAGTTCCTCGACTTGCCGCTCACGGTCAACGGCGGGGGAGCCGACCTGATTTTTCCGCACCACGAGTTCACCGCCGGCCACACGATGGCACTCACTGGCTCGCCGCTGGCGACGGTGTATTCGCACACTGGGCTGGTGGCCTACCGCGGCGAGAAGATGAGCAAGTCACTCGGTAATCTCGTGCTGGTCGGCGATCTGACGGCATCGGGAGTCGACCCGCGCGCCATCCGGCTCGCCATCCTCGCTCAGCGCTACCACGACAGCTGGGAGTGGACGGCCGAGCTGCTGGCGGCCGCAGAAACGCGTCTATTGCGCTGGTCGACGTGGGCGTCGCGCGCGTGGGGCGCTGCAGACGAGCCCGACGATACCCTTACGGGCGCGCTTCGCACGCTTCTCGCTAACGATCTCGACACCACAGCCGCCCTCGCGGCGATCGATGAGGTCATCGACGCAGGATCCGTCGCGACCTCAGCAAGCATTCGGGCGATCGACGCCTTGCTGGGCATCCGCCTCTAGCGAGCGTGAGCCCTAGCCGTAGCCGCTACGGCGCTGGCGGCCGCCACGGGTCGTCTCCGGCCGAGCCACGGCCGTCACGGCCGTCCCTGCCGTCGCGACGCTGCAGGTACCGCTCGAACTCCTCCGCGATCGCGTCGCCGCTGGCTTCAGGAGAGTCCACGGTGTCGCGCGCCTGCTCGAGCTGCTCGATATAGGCGGCCATTTCTTCGTCGTCCCCCGCGAGGGCGTCGATGCCGGTCTCCCAGGCCTCAGACTCCTCGACCAGGTCGCCACGGGGGATCTTCACGTCGATAAGCTCCTCGAGCTTCTCGATCATGGCCAGGGTCGCCTTGGGCGAGGGTGAGTTGTGCACGTAATGCGGCACGGACGCCCAGATCGAGACAGTCGCGATTCCCGCCTTGTCCGCCGCATCCGCCAACACCGAGAGAATGCCCACCGGGCCCTCGTAGCTGCTCTTCTCGATTGCCAGCGCGTCGCGCACTTCGGCGTTCTCGCTGCTGGTGAAGACCGAGATCGGGCGGGTGTGCGGCACGTCGGCCAGCATCGCGCCCAGAAAGATGATGCCCGTGATCTCGGCGTCATCGACGACCTCGAAAATCTCGTCGGTGAAGGTCTTCCAGCCACGAGAAGGCTCCGTGCCGAGCAGCAGGTAGACGGATGCGCCGTCATCGACGTTCGGGCGGGCAGGCCCGTAGATGGTCACGCCCGGCCACACCAGGCGCCGAATGCCGTCGTCGCTGGTCTCGACGGTCGGCCGATTGAACTGGTAGTCGAAGTAGTCCTCGGGATCCACCTCGGCCAGCGGATAGACGTCGAGCTGCTCCTTGAGCGTCTGTACGACGCCGCTGGCGGCCTCTCCTGCGTCGTTCCAGCCCTCGAAGGCCACGACGAGCACGCGACCGGTCGTGAATCCTGACGTGTCTGGCACCGGTGAAATCCTTAGCTGCGCGCATCCGTTCGTGCGCACTGTACCTGTCAAGGATAGGCCGAGGCGGCGAAGTTCGGCCGATCAGCGCGCCATCCGCCCCGTAGAATCGGGCGTTGTGACCACGCTGCCTGCCGCCGTTCTGTGGGACATGGATGGCACAATCATCGATACCGAGCCGCATTGGATGGCTGCGGAGACCCAGCTGATCGCCGACTATGGCGGTTCCTGGAGCCATGAAGAGGCACTTTCGCTCGTCGGCCAGGGACTCTGGCACTCCGCCCGGGTGTTGCAGTCCAGGGGCGTCACGCTGTCTGAAGACGAGATCATCGACCACCTGACGGAGATCGTGCTCGACCAGCTGCGCAGGTCGGGGCTGCCATGGCGCCCGGGGGCACGCGAACTGCTGCTCGAGTTGCGGGACTCGGGGGTTCGCACCGCGCTCGTGACCATGTCCATCCGCAAGATGGCGCAACTCGTCGCGGACACTATCGATTTCGACGCCTTCGAGGTCGTGGTCGCCGGCGACGACGTCGCGCACAGCAAGCCGCATCCGGCCGCGTACCTGAGGGCGACCGAGCTACTCGGGGTAGACCCGGCGGACTGTGTCGCCATCGAGGATTCACCGCCCGGCGTCGCATCCGCGTCTGCTGCGGGCGCCGCAACCATCGGTGTGCCGCTGCACGTCCCGCTGCTCGACGACGGAACCTTCGCGGTCTGGCCCACTCTTGCCGGCCGCACGGTCGACGACCTGGCGGCAGTGCTGGCCGACGCCCGAGCGAGGAGCATCGTATGAACGACGCAGTGCGACGGCAGAGCGGTCCGTTCCGCCCCGGCGACCGGGTTCAGCTCACCGGGCCCAAGGGCCGGCTGAACACCATCACCCTCGAGACCCACGGCGAGTTCCACACCCACACCGGCATCCTCGACCACGACCTCGTTATCGGCCAGCCCGACGCCTCGATCGTCGCGAGCAGCACCGGAGTCGAGTACCTCGCCCTGCGACCCCTGCTCACCGATTTCGTCATGTCGATGCCTCGCGGCGCCGCCATCATCTACCCGAAGGATGCCGCGCAGATCCTCGGGATGGCAGACATCTTCCCCGGTGCCACGGTGGTGGAGGCGGGCGTGGGGTCGGGTGCCCTTTCGCTGTGGCTGCTGCGCGCTATCGGGCCGACGGGCAGCCTGCACTCGTTCGAGCGCCGCGCGGAGTTCGCCGAGATCGCCCAGGCCAATGCCGCCGCGTTCCTCGGTGCCGTGCCGCAGAACTGGACGGTCACGGTCGGCGATTTCGTCGAGGCGCTGCCCGCGACGGTAGCTGCCGGCGCTGTCGACCGGGTGATCCTCGACATGCTCGCACCCTGGGAGTGCGTCGATGCCACCGCCACTGCTCTGACTCCAGGCGGAGTGCTGCTCTGCTACGTCGCCACCGTGACACAGCTGTCACGCACGGCTGAAGCGATCCGCGCGACCGGCCAGTTCACCGCACCCGAGTCATCCGAGACCCTCGTACGCACCTGGCACGTCGAAGGGCTCGCCGTGCGGCCCGACCACCGGATGATCGGGCACACCGGCTTCCTGCTCGCGTCCCGGCGGCTCGCCCCCGGCGCAAAACTTCCCGAAGTCGCCCGTCGCGCATCAAAGTCGGACTACTCCGACGACGATGTGGAGGTGTGGACGCCGGGCGCGCTCGGCGACCGCACGGCCAGCGACAAGAGCCTGCGTAAGTCACTGCGCGAGGCCCGCGCCGCCGCCACCGCGGCGGCGAGGGACAGCAAATCACCAGAGACAGACCCGTTAGAGTAACTGACGTGAATCCGCATCCGTCAAAAGTTGGTGTCGTGCGCAAGTTTGCCGCGATTGTTCTCGCCGCAGCGTTTGTCACCACCGTTGCCGCCTGCGCCGACCTGCCCGCACAGGTGCAGGGGTGCGTCGCGAAGTACACCTCGGGTGCTGCATCCGAGTCTGTGAGCGCGAGCGGAACCTTCGGCCAGAACCCCAAGGCGCACGTTCCGACCCCGACGGTGTCCAAGCGCATCGAGGTCTCGACGCTCAAGAAGGGCACCGGACTTCTGCTGGGACCGAACGACATCGCCGAGGTGCAGCTCTCGCTGTACACCGCAGCCGACGGCAAGCTCGTCGGCTCGACCGGAGCCGCCAGCGGCTTCAGCCGCGCCTCGGCCCTGCAGGCGGATGTCGGCTCGAAGACGAACGCGATCGCCGAGGCCCTCGAGTGCCAGGCCGTCGGATCGCGGGTTGTCACCGTGCTTACCGCTGCACAATACTTCGGCAGCGCATCCACGGCCACCAGCGACGGAGTGTCGCCGAGCACGGTGATCGTCGGCGTCGCCGACATCGTCAAGGGTTACCGCGGTCGCGCCACGGGCATCCTGCAGCCACTCCAGTCGGGCTTCCCGTCGGTAGTGACGGCACCGGACGGAACGCCGGGACTCACCCTCGACCTGCAGGAACCGCCCACGACTGCACAATCTGAGCTGATCCGCGGAGGCAGTGGGGCCACAGTCAAAGCGGGGCAGAAAGTACTGCTGCAGGTGCAGGCCATCGAGTGGTCCAATCCGGCCCCGACGACCACATTCGACTCGACCTGGACCGACCACACGCCCCGGTTCTACACGCTGACCCCGCTGGTGAAGAACTCCACCAGCCAGTCGCTCGACAAGTCGTCGGTGAAGGCCCTCGTCGGCAAGCGCATCGGTAGCCAGGTGCTGGTAGTAGTGCCGAAGAAAGACGGTTACCCGACCGGAAAAGCCCCCAGTGGCTACCCGGGCGGCACGCTGATCTTCGTCTATGACATTCTCGGCACATACTAGGCAGTAGCAATCGCCACAGTTCCAGACACTGGCCGGGTGTCCTTACTCTCTAAGGAATAGCTTTCGTGTCAGCAGCCGCACCATCGCGAATACCGGTTGAGGAGCGCCTTTTCAGCCTTGTTCTCGCGCTGCTCGCCACCGAAGCAGGACTGACCAAGAACGAGATCCTGTCGACCGTGCAGGGGTATCGCCAGCGTTATTCCGCTTCGGGCGACAATGCCAACCTCGAGCGCCAGTTCGAGCGTGACAAAGACGACATCCGGGAACTCGGCGTGCCGCTCGAGACTCTCGATTCTCCCGGCCAGGCAGGCAACAACCAGAACCTGCGATACCGCATTCCGCGCGGAGACTACGAGTTGCCCTCCGACATCTCTTTCTCGCCCGAAGAGACGACCCTGTTGAACCTGGCCGCCATGGTGTGGCGCGAGGGATCGATCTCGGGGGAGTCGCGCCGGGCCATCCTGAAGCTGCGGTCGCTGGGGGTCGTGACCGACGAACCCGTCATCGGATATGCGCCCCGGCTGCGCGTGCGGGATGTCGCGTTCGAGCCGCTCACGGCAGCGCTCGACAAGCACGTGGTCGTGCGCTTCGGCTACCTGAAGCCGGGAGAGCAGGAGGCGCGCGTGCGCACGGTGGCCCCGATCGCGCTCATCCAGCGCGAGGGACGATGGATGCTGCACGCCGAAGACCAGGACGCCGGCGGCACGCGCAACTTCCTGCTGCGCCGAATCGTCACGCCCGTGACGACGACCAATTCCAAATACAGCGCGTTCCCGGAGTCCGCGACCGAGGCAGCCAAGACCGAACTCGACCACATCTGGGAGACTCGCACCGCTGTCGTGGTCGTCGAGCCCGACTCGGATGCGGCGACTCGGCTCAGCAAGCGCCCGAGCACGACGACCGACGGCAATTCCCTCACCCTGCACTACTCCGACATCGACCTGTTCGCCGACGAGCTCGCCGGTTATGGCCCGGAAGCCCTCGTCGAGTCACCCAGCGAGCTGCGCGAGGCCGTGCGCAGCCGACTCGAGCGGACGGCGGCCGACCATGGCTAAGCCGAACAATGCGGCCGCGAATCGCGGCAAGCCACAGCCGTTGCAGGCCCAGGACAAGCTCACCTTTCTGCTGTCCCTGGTTCCCTACCTCATGGACCACGACCGGGTGAGCGTTACTGAAGCGGCGGCCCATTTCGGCATGACCAAGGAGCAGATCCGCGAGGCGGTGCGCCTGATCGGCGTCTCGGGCATCCCGGGCGAGACGGCGCAATACCAACACGAAGACCTGTTCGACATCTCGTGGGACGACCTCGAAGAGAACGACCAGATCGTGCTCACACACCGCGTCGCGATCGACGATTCGCCGCGGTTCTCGGCCCGAGAGGCCGCTGCGCTCATTGCCGGACTGCAGTATCTCTCGTCGCTGCCCGAGCACGCCGACCGCGCGGCCATCGCGAGCCTGATGGCCAAGCTCTCGCGCGGCGCGTCCGCGACGCCCAGCCAGCTGACCGTGCAGTCGAGCGGAACGGATGAGACGCTGGCCCTGATCCGCGACTCGGTCGACGCCGGGGTGCAACTCGAGTTCGATTACCTCAACTCGCGTGGCGAGCGTGAGCGCCGCCGGGTAGACCCGTTGCGCATCGAGTCGCTCGATGCCGACTGGTACCTGCGCGCCTGGTGCCATCTGCGTGAGGCCGTGCGCACGTTCCGGCTCGACCGCATCTCCCGCCCCGTCGTCACCACCGAACCCATCACGCACGGCGCGGCCGACGTGAAGCTTCCCGACACCCTGTTCGAGGGATCCGCGGACGACCTGCTGGTGACCATCGATGTCGTCTCGAGTGCTGCGCCGCTGTTGGCCGACTACATCCCGGATGGCGCGGTCACGGTCGAGAAAGACGGGCGACTTCGCACGTCGGTTCGGGTCTCGCACTATCACGGACTCAAACGCCTGATCGCGAGCATGCCCGGTGTCGCGCTGGTGGTCGGGCCTCCGGACGCCCGTGCCGCTGTGCACGACTGGGCGTCCGCCGGCGCGGCACGGTACCGTTGATCACTCGATGACCGACCTGTCGCCCGCCGAACGTTTCGCGGCCTCCCGCACCCGCAATGAGCTCCCGATGCTCGAGGCGTTCCGTGCGCACCAGCGCTTCGACCTCGACGAGTTCCAGCTGGCGGCCTGCTCATCCATCGAACGCGGCAACAGCGTGCTTGTGGCAGCACCGACCGGCGCGGGCAAGACGATCGTGGCCGAGTTCGCCATCTACCTGGCCATGCAGGACACCCGCGACAAGGTTTTCTACACCGCGCCGATGAAGGCGCTGAGCAACCAGAAGTTTCAGGAACTCGTGAACGAGTACGGCCCCGACGAAGTGGGCCTTCTCACGGGCGACACGAACATCAACTCGACCGCCCGCATCGTCGTCATGACGACCGAGGTGCTGCGCAACATGCTCTACGCCGACTCGAGCCTGCTCAGGAACCTCTCGCACGTGATCATGGACGAGGTGCACTACCTGGCGGACCGGTTCCGCGGCGCGGTCTGGGAAGAGGTGATTATCCACCTGCCGCAGTCGGTGCGCATGGTTTCGCTGAGCGCGACCGTGTCCAACGCCGAGGAGTTCGGCGACTGGCTGCAGGCGGTGCGCGGCGACACGGATGTCATCGTCTCGGAGGAGCGCCCGGTGCCGCTCGAGCAGCACGTGCTGGTGCGCAGCCGGCTGCTGGACCTGTTCGATTCCTCGGGGCTCGCGGCGACGAACCGCGTGAATCCGGAACTCGCCCAGATGGCGAACTACGGTGGGCGCAACCTGAACGCCAAGCAAACCCGCGACAAGGCGCGATACCTCAGCGGCCACGGGGCCCGCAATGAGGGCGGCCGCATGGAGCGTTCCGAGTTGGTTGCGCTGCTCGACTCGCGCAACCTGCTGCCGGCGATTTTCTTCATCTTCTCGCGGGTCGGATGCGACGCCGCCGTTCGCCAGGTGCTGCGCGCCGGCGTCCGGCTCACCCAGAAGAGCGAGCGCGACGAGATCCGCGCGATCGTCGAGGAACGCTGCCGCACCCTGCGCGACGAGGACCTGGCCGTGCTGGGCTACTGGGAGTGGCTGGAAGGCCTCGAGCGCGGAGTTGCGGCACACCATGCCGGAATGCTGCCGGCCTTTAAAGAGGTCGTCGAGGAGCTGTTTCGGCTCAAACTGGTGAAGCTGGTCTTCGCCACCGAGACGCTCGCACTCGGCATCAACATGCCTGCGCGCACGGTGGTGCTCGAAAAACTCGAGAAGTTCAACGGCGAGGCACGTGTGCCAATCACGCCGGGGGAGTACACCCAACTGACCGGCCGGGCCGGGCGACGCGGCATCGATGTGGAGGGGCATTCGGTCATCCAGTGGGTCGAGGGGCTCAACCCGCAGGCTGTCGCGTCCCTCGCGAGCCGCCGCACCTACCCGCTGAACTCCAGCTTCACCCCGACCTACAACATGGCGGTGAACCTTATCGAGCAGTTCGGGCGCGATCGAACGCGTGAGATCCTCGAGTCGTCGTTCGCCCAGTTCCAGGCCGATCGCGCCGTCGTCGATCTGGCTCGCAAGGTGCGCAGCCAGCAGGAATCGCTGGCGGGGTATGCCAAGTCGATGACCTGCCACCTGGGCGACTTCACCGAATATTCGAGCATCCGGCGCGAACTCACCGACCTGGAGCGCAAGACAACGACGCGGAACGACCAGCAGGGCCGTGGCGACCGAGAGCGACGTCAGCGCCAGCTCACGGCGCTGCGCACCCGCCTGAAGCAACACCCCTGCAACAGTTGCCCCGATCGCGAGGCGCACGCCCGCTGGGCGGAACGCTGGTGGAAGCTCAAGCGCGAGACCGACAAGCTCACCGCACAGATCCGGTCGCGCACCGGGGCAGTCGCCAAAGTCTTCGACCGTGTGACCGACGTGCTGCTCGAGCTGGACTACCTGGTCGCCGAGAAAGACGGCACCCTGACCGTCGCCGCCCCTGGCCGCACACTACGGCGCATTTACGGCGAACGTGACCTGCTGGTCGCGGAGTCGCTTCGCCAGGGGCTCTGGGACTCGCTGGATGCGCCTTCCCTGGCCGCCATGGCCGCATCGCTCATCTTCGAGCCCCGGCGGGACGAGGGTGCACCGAACGACCGCAACCTGCCGGGGGGCGCGTTCCGCGAGGCCTTCGACCGCACCACCGACCTGTGGGCGCGACTCGACGATCTCGAAACCGAGCACAAGCTTCCTGGCACCAACCCGCTCGCGACCGGGCTGACGCTGGCGATGCACAAGTGGGCCAACGGGGGATCGCTGGATTCCGCGCTCAGCATCGCCGACCTCGCGGCGGGCGATTTCGTGCGCTGGACCAAGCAGACGATCGACCTCCTCGACCAGCTCTCCGTCGTCGCCGATTCGCCCGTGGGAGCGACTGCACGCAAGGCGCTGGACTCGATCTTCCGCGGGATCGTTGCTTACAGCAGCGTTGCGTAAGATTCGTTCCGCGATGGACGGCAATCTCGAACCTAGGGCGGTGCGCCCGCTGTGGGCCGCAGTGCTGCTCGCCGCAGCATCCGGTGTGGTGATGGATGCAGGCTTTCCCAGCCTCGGCTGGTGGCCGCTGACCTTCGTCGGCATCGGCGTCTTCCTGGTGAGCATCCGCGGGCGCCGTGCCGGGGGAGCGTTCCTCGTCGGCTTCGTCGGCGGCCTGGTCTTCTACCTCGTGCAGATCTCCTGGGCGGCGCTGTTCCTCGGCCCGGTTCCCCTCACCGCGCTGTCGACCCTCGAGGCCCTCTTCGTCGGTGCGGGCGCGGTACTCATGTGCCTCGCGTACCGGCTTCTGCCACGCATCTGGACGTCCAGGCTGGGTCGGCTGGGATTCCTTCCGCTGATCGTCGCGAGCCTCTGGGTACTGCGCGAGGCTGTCTCGGGGTCGTGGCCCTACGGGGGCTTCTCGTGGGCCCGGGTCGCCGAGTCGCAGTCGCAGAGCCCCTTCGCGAGCCTGTTCTCGTGGATCGGCATCTCTGGTGTCAGTTTCGTGATGGTCTTCCTGGTCGCGCTGGCACTGGAGTGCTGGCAACTGCCGAACGTCTCGGTGCAGGCCGGGGGCATCCTCGTGGTGGCCGCAACCGCACTAGCCCTGGCCGTGCCTGCGTTCCCGATCAGCCTCAAGGGCACCACAACCGTCGCCGCGGTGCAGGGCGACGGGCCCGCCGGCTACTTCGACCCCCACGACTACGGCGATCTCCTGGCTGCCCAGTTCAAGGCGACGCTGCCGCTGTTCAAATCCAGCCGCAAGCTCGACATGGTCATCTGGCCGGAAGGCGCGAGCGACATCGATCCCGTCGCGGCCGACAAAGCCCCGGACGAGGATGTCGCGGCCACGGCGTTCAACGATGTCAGCAGTCGGTTGCATGCCCCGCTCCTCGCCGGGACGATCCAGCACCGCGGGTCGAAGTACTTCAACACCTCGCTGCTGTGGGAGGCCGGCAAAGGTGTCGTCGACTACTACGACAAGAAGCACCCGGTGCCGTTCGGCGAGTACGTGCCCGACCGCGCGTTCTGGCGCGCGCTCGCGCCCAGCCTGATCGACCTGATCGGTCGCGATTACACGCCCGGCACCACGAACACCGTGTTCGACGTCAACGGCGTGATCGCAGGGATCGACATCTGCTTCGACATCACCGACGACGGTGTCATGCGCGACTCGATCCGCTCGGGCGCCCAGGTCCTGATCGCGCAGACCAACAACGCCGATTTCGGGCATACCGACGAGAGCGTGCAGCAGCTGGCGATCGCCCGGATCCGGGCGATGGAGCTGGGCCGCACTCTCGTCAACGACTCGACGGTGGGCACAACCGCGATCGTGCTGCCCGACGGCTCGACCGTGGGTCAGCTGCCGACCTACAAGCCCGGCGCCCTGGTTGCTACCGTGCCGCTCAGCAGCACCATCACGCCCGCCACCGTCTGGGGCCAGCCCTATGAGCTGCTGCTCGAGTTGCTCGGGCTCGGCGCTCTCATCGTGGCCATGGTCGGGGCAAGAAAAAAGCGCCAGTCGTAAGACTGGCGCTCCATCTTGCTGTCGATGAACAGTGGTGCAGGTCGGGTTAGGCCCCGATCTTGTGTTCCCCGCGACGGGCACGCAAAAACTCCAGGCGCTCCTGGAGCAGCTCTTCGAGCTCGACCCGACTGCGGCGCTCGAGCAGCATGTCCCAATGGCTGCGGGGCGCCTTCACGTCGACCTGTTCGGTCTCGACTGCGTCGCCCGCACTATCGAGGAGCACGCCCTCCTGGCCGCTCTTAGGCGACTCCCAAACCTCGGGAACCTCTGCTTCGGCCGAGAAAACGACCTCAAACGTCTTGCCATCGGGCGTGCGGTACACGCTCTTCTTTCGCGGCGAAAACTCGACGCCCTCTTCACTTTGAAGGCTCTGGGTGCCAAGTCGCATGCCGCGCAAACTACGGTCTGCCATTGTGTGGCCTCCTAACTCGCAATGCGTTACAAGTTATAAACCCCTTGGCTGGACGAATCCTTTCAACGGGTTGCGGATTACAGTAAGTTCCCAGTCAATTGACAGGGTGGAGGAGTGGACGAGGGCCTCAGTTGCCCTTGCCGAGCAGGCCGAGGGCCAGGTCGATGCGGTCCGTGAACAGGCCGTCGACGCCGAGGTCGAGCAGGCGCTTCATCTGCGGAACGTCGTTGATGGTCCAGATGTGCACTTCTTTGCCCGCGGCGTGGAACCGGGCGATGACACCACGGGTCGCGATGCGAACGCCCGCGCTGCGCACCGGCACCTGCACGGCAGTCACGTGGCGCAGCGCCCACTTCACGACCGCTGAAAGGCGCAGTTTGGCAGCGATGACCGCGATGACGATCTCGCCGGGTGAGCAGGAGCTGGCGACACCGGGCAACAACCTGACCGCCGAGTGGCGTCGCTTGGCGTTGAACGAGGTGATCAGCACCCGGTTCGTCGCTCGTGCCTTGAGGATGGCCTCGGCGGCGGGACGGCCCGCATCCAACGACTTGATGTCGATGTTGAACCGGGCTTCGGGAAAAGCATCGAGAAGCTCGGAGAGCGTCGAGAATGTCTGGCCTTCGCCGAGGTCGATCTGCCGAAGTTGCTTCAGCGTCAGCTCGTTGACGCGCACCTTGCGCCCCGCGGTGCGCACGAGGTTCGGGTCGTGGGAGAGTACGGCGACGCCGTCTTTGCTCGCGTGCACGTCGGTTTCGAGGTAGGTCGCGCCAGCGGCGAGCGCCTTGACGAAGGCGAGCAGGGTGTTTTCGGGTGCATCAAGAGCAAGGCCCCGATGGGCAAGCAGGCGCGGAAGCGCCGGCTCGAACCACGGGGACCTTGCCGATGTCTTGTTAGGTTGAGTCACGCTTATTTCTTCGGAGCAGCAGTGGATGCCGGTGGCTTACGAGCAGTCGCGGGCTTTTCGGCCGCAGTCGTCTTCGCCGCCTGCTCCGACGCCCATGACGACGGTCCCGCCCACGAGGTCGGGCCGGTCGTTCCCGAGAATCCGGCCGAGATGCCCTTGAGGGCCTCGCTGAGTTCGCTCGGGATGATCCACAGCTTACTGGCCTCGCCCTCAGCGATCTTCGGCAGGGTCTGCAGGTACTGGTAGGCCAGCAGGGGAGCGTCCGGGTTTCCGAGGTGGATCGCGCCGAACACGGTCTCGATGGCCTTGGCTTCACCTTCTGCACGGAGGATTTGCGCCTTGGCGTCACCCTCGGCGTTCAGGATGGCGGCCTGTCGCTCACCCTCGGCCTGCAGGATCGCCGCCTGCTTGGTTCCCTCGGCGGTGAGGATCGCGGCACGCTTGTCACGCTCGGCGCGCATCTGCTTCTCCATCGAGTCCTGGATCGACACGGGTGGGTCGATGGCCTTGAGTTCCACCCGACTGACTCGGATGCCCCACTTGCCGGTCGCTTCGTCGAGCACGATTCGCAGCTGGCTGTTGATGTTGTCGCGGCTGGTGAGCGCCTGCTCGAGATTCAAGCCACCGACGACGTTACGAAGAGTCGTGGTCGTCAGTTGCTCGACCGCACCGAGGTAGTTGCGGATCTCGTACGTCGCTGCACGAGCATCCGTCACCTGGAAATAGACGACGGTGTCGATCGAGACGACCAGGTTGTCCTCTGTGATGACGGGCTGGGGTGGGAACGAGACCACCTGCTCGCGCATGTCGATGAGCGGACGCATCCGGTCGACGAAGGGCGCCAGAAGGTTCAACCCTGGGTTGAGGGTCTTGTGGTACTTGCCAAGCCGCTCGACGATGCCTGCGGTCGCCTGCGGCACGATCTTGATCGCGCGCGTGAGCGTGACGATCACGAAGATCACCACGAAGATGATGACGATCCCCAGGATGACGTCCAACACGATATTCATTTGTTGTCCTTATTTAGCGGGCGCGACGGTGGCCGTCGACCCGTTGATGGCGGTGACGACGACTTGGTCGCCTTCCTGGAACCCGGAAGACTCTTCGTCTTCGCGCTTCACGGTCCAGGTCTCGCCGTTGGCGAGCTTGGCAAGGTTTGGCTTGCCGTTGAAGTCGAGTACCACGGTGGCGGACTGGCCGATGAGGGCATCCACCAGGCCCTTGGTGCGGTCACCGCCGCGCTGGAGAAAGCGCTTGAGCGGAGGCCGCACGGTCAGCAGCAACAGGAGCGTGACGACAGCACCGACCACGACCTGCAGCCAGAAGGGCGCATGGAACAGGCTGACGATGAGACCGGCGACGCCGCCGACGGCGAGCATCAACCCGATGAAGTCCACAGTGACGACCTCGATGATCACGAAAACCAGAATGACCGCGAGCCAAATAATCCACGCGTATTGCACTAGAAAATCCATGGCCGCTTCAGCGCCTCCTGTGTGTCGCTCGACTGACGGTATCACTCGCACCACCCAGATCGATGTACTCGAAAATCCGACCCGCGTGCCGTGGCTGTAATGTCGTGTGTCGTGACTGATTCTCCTCTCCTCGGGCCGCTTGCGGCAGGTTCTCTCGCAGGTAAGCGCGCACTCGTCACGGGGTCGTCCCGGGGCATCGGGGCAGACACCGCCCGGTATTTCGCGGCCGCCGGCGCAAGCGTCGTCATCAATTACCGCAACAAAGAGGCTCGAGCCCTCAAACTCGTCGCCGCGATTGAGGCGGACGGCGGCACCGCGATCGCGATCGGCGCCGATCTGACCGACCCGGCCTCGCTCGCCGGCATGTTCGCTGAGATCGACGACAAGTTCGGCGGGCTCGACATCCTGGTCATGAACGCCTCGGGCGGCATGGAGTCGGGCATGGGCGAGGACTACGCCATGCGGCTCAACCGCGACGCGCAGGTCGAACTGCTCGAGGCGGCGCTCCCTCTGCTGCATGACGGGTCGCGCATCGTCTTCGTGACAAGTCACCAGGCGCACTTCATCAAGACCACCGAGACGATGCCCGAATACCTTCCCGTTGCGCTCAGCAAGCGCGCCGGCGAGGACGCGCTGCGCGACCGCATCCCGCAACTGGCCGAATCCGGAGTCGGCTTCGTCGTGGTCTCCGGCGACATGATCGAGGGCACTATCACTGCCACTCTGCTGGAGCGGGCGAACCCCGGTGCGATCGGCCAGCGACGCGAAGCGGCAGGCCGCCTGTACGACGTGGCCGAGTTCGCCGCAGAGGTCGCCCTCGCCGCGGTCGAACCGATCCCCGGCAACAACACCCGCTACGTCGGCGACGTGAGCGACTTCGGCGCCTGAGCATCCCATGACGGTCGGCCATCGACTCACGTCGCGCATCCTGCTCTTCGATGAGACCGGGAGCATCCTGCTTTTCCTGACGACCGCTCCCGATACCAGTGGATTCGCCCGTTGGGTGACACCCGGCGGCGGCGTAGACCCCGGCGAGAACCACGGGGACGCGGCCATCCGCGAGCTGTTCGAGGAGACCGGGCTGGTCATCGCCGATCCCGGCCAGCCGGTCTGGCACCTCGATTTCGTGGTGGAGTGGGACAACGCCGACCACGACACCGGACACGCGGAGTACTACGTCGTGCACACGACTAGGTTCGAGCCTTCGAGTGCGGGCTGGACCGACGACGAGAAGGTCGACACTCTCGACTCACGCTGGTGGAGCCTCGACGAGTTGCGCGCGACAGGCGAACCGTTCGAGCCTGCGCAACTCCTCGAACTCGTCGAACGGCATCGCGATGCACCGCCCCAACCGAAGGAACCCGAATGACCCACGCCGTCCCCGAATACACGCTCGAGCAGCTCGAGGCGGAGGGCCGGGTCGAACTCGACCACTTCGACAACGAGGATGCCTTCGAACTGGGCACCCTCGCCGCCGCGGTCACGCAGGAGTGGGGCGTGAATCTCTCGGTCGACATCGTGATTGATGATTACCTGGTCTACCGGGCGAGACTCGGTACGACGGGCGTGGGAAACGACCCGTGGCTGGCAGGCAAGGCGGCGGTCGCACGTCAGTTCGGAGACAGCTCCCTGCTCGTCAAAAGGCGCCAGGAAGCGACGGGCGTGCCGTTCACCGAACTTCCTCTCGATCACGCGCTACTCAAAGCTCACGGCGGTTCGATCCCGATCTATGTGGGCGGCGAGCTCATCGCGACCGTTACGATGTCGGGCGAACCGGATGTCGTCGACCACGAGGTCGCATCGGAGGCTCTGCGGCGCTACATCGCCTCACGCGTGTAGCGCGCTGTCGCGTTACGCGATTTGAAGCCACCCGCCGGGTGCTGCGACACTTGAGCATGACCACCGAATCCGCCACCGCGCCGGCCGGGCGCAATACGACCCTGGGCAACACACTTGCCGTGCAGCTCACGTCGTGGCCGATCGATGGCGACAGCGCGTTTTCGGTGTTCGTTCACCTGCGCGAGACCTTCGGCGATGACCAGGTCTGCCTGTTCGAGTCGCTCGGCGGCCCCGCTGCCGACACAAACCGGGCTCTGATCGGCATTTCTCCCCTCCTTGACGTGACCGTGCACGACGGAACGATCAGTTTGGCCGGGGGAGACCCGCTCGTGCGTTGGGCGCACGCCAGGATGGGCGAAGTCGAGACTCTCACGCCGTCAGGCGCGCGTTCCTACGCGCTGCGGTCGAACGACGATGTCTGGGATGCCCTGCGGCACCTGCAGTCGGGCTTCGACGCTCCCGATGTCGATGACTCGAGCTTCCGGTTCGGCTACGTCACGGTGCTGAGCTACGACGCTGTGCAATACATGGAGAGCCTGCCGCACCTGATCGTCGATCGCGGCTCGGACCCTGACATGATCTTCCGGCTGTATGCGGCCACCATCGACATCGACCTTCCGGCCGACAGGGGAGTGCTGACGGTCGCCTCGAGCGAACTGTGGGAGTCGCCCGACGGTGCTCGAGTCGTCAGCCTTGCGGCCGACGCTCCGCATGTCGCCACCGAGGGCGACGCATCCATTCCGCCGGTCGCCGTCGCGGGCTCCGGCTCGACGACCATGACGCCGGGGGAGTACATCGAACGTGCCGCTGTCGCAATGGAGCACATCCATGCGGGCGACATCTACCAGGTGCAGCTCGGCCACCCGATCAACGTGCGGGCCGAGCGCCGCGATCTCGACGTGTATCGTCGCCTGCGCGCCATCAACCCCTCGCCGTACATGGGGTTCATCCCTCTGGGCGAGCTGGCGCTCATCAGTGGCAGCCCCGAACTGCATGTGCGCGTGGATGCCGACCAGCTCACCATGCGGCCGATCGCCGGCACCGCGCGCAAAACGGCGGACGCCGAGCAGAATGCGGCTGCCGTCGCCTGGCTGCAACAGGACGCCAAGGAAGCCGCCGAGCACATCATGCTCGTCGACCTGTGCCGCAACGACCTCGGCCGGGTTGCGGTGCCCGGTTCGGTCGCCGTCTCGAACCTCATGAACGTCGAGGAGTACTCGCACGTCTACCACCTGGTCTCGACCGTCACTGCGCGGCTGGATCCGACCCAGGACAGCTATGACGTGATCCGGGCCACCTTCCCGGCCGGTACGGTCACTGGCGCGCCCAAGATCCGGGCGATGGAGATCATCGAGACGCTCGAGAAGTCGCGGCGGGGTATCTACGCCGGCGTGTTCGGTGTGATCGGCTTCGGCGGCTTCACCAACCTCGCACTCAGCCTGCGCACGATCGTCGCGACCCCCGACGGGTACACAGCACGCGCATCCGCGGGAATCGTGGTCGATTCGTCTCCTGACAGCGAATGGCTCGAGACTCTTGCCAAAATGGGTTCGACGATTCGCGCGCTAACGAACGGAGACGCGACATGAAGGCGCTACTGATCGACGCGTACGACAGTTTCTCGCACATCATCTACCAGTACCTGCGCATGATCGACATCGACACCGACGTGGTTCGTTCGGGGGAATTGACGCCAGTCGAGGCGCTCGAGCACGACTCCGATTTCGTGTTGCTCGGGCCCGGGCCGGGCACCCCGGAAGATTCCGGGCACGTAGAGATGGTGCTCCAGTTGCGCGGCGCGAAGCCGGTGCTGGGCGTCTGCCTCGGCCTGCAGAGCATCGCCGCGGCCTACGGCGGCCGCGTGTCGCCCGCCGCGCACCAGATGCACGGCAAGACATCGACGATCGACCACGACGGTTCGGGCCTCTTCGCCGGGATGGAGCCGGGATTCCTGGCCACGCGGTACCACTCGCTCGTCGTCGAGGACTCGAGCGTGCCGGAAGAGTTGCTGGTCACAGCGCGATCGCACGACGACGGCTACATCATGGCGCTGCGCCACACGACCGACCTCGTCGAGGGGGTGCAGTTTCACCCGGAGAGCATCCTGACCTCCAACGGCATCGAACTGTTCCGCAACTTCGCGCGGGAAGTCGAGTCGCGCAAGGTTCCGGCTTAGACGGCCCAGATAGTTACCTAAAAGCTTTCGCGCGACCCCGCGCTCCCGCCATGATTGTCAGATGCGAGCATGCCTCGCACCCTGCATCGGACTGGACCGCCGGGAGCACACATGAAATTGCTGGTCAGGCGCCGAACGGGCGCCGTAGTCGCTGCGTCGACGCTCGCGCTCGCGCTGGTGTTGGCCGTCGCCGCACCCGCGCAGGCTGACGACGGGATCGCCTTCACGCCGCCGACCCAGTCGGCCGAGTACGGCCAGAACTGGTCGGTTAGCGGCAAAATCACTCCGCAGACCTACGACGATTTCGAGTACGGCTCGCTCAGCCTCACGACGGGGAGCACTACCAAGAACCTGGGAACGGACCGACTGTCCGGGGGAGTCTTCAACTTCGGCGACTATGACTTCGACCTGGATCTAGGGGTTGGAACACATTCCTTCTCGGCGGCGTTCACCGGCGGCTACGCGACGGCGACGAGTACCACGCCGGCTGTGGTGACCATCACGCCGGCCCAGGTGTTGGCAACCACGACGATAGCTCCGGACCCCAACAACTCGCTTAACGCGATCATCACGTCTCAGCTGACGGGAAAGTTCGTCGACCAACTGCCCAACTGCGACTGTGAAGACCAGGACGGCTACCTCCTGCCGGCCGGGACCTGGAAGCTCACGGTTACGGATTCGAGTGGCAACGTTGTGCTGACCAAACAGGTAAGCCAGCCGGCGAGCGGTCTCCCAACGTTCGTCAACTACTGGCAGAACGTGCCACCGGGTGAGACGTTCAGTGCGGCCGCGACGTTCACGATTACGGGCGCCGGTGCGTCAAACTTCATGCTGACGTCGCAGAAATTCTCCTGGACATCGAGCAAAAGCGGCGCCGGGGGAGGCACATCCCCGAGCAGCACACCCAAGCCCACAACCATCAAGCCGGCGTCGTTCGCACCGCCGGTCCTGGTGTTCTGGGCCGTCCTTCTGGTGGCGCTCATCCTGATTGCCCTCGACATCCTGTTGTACATCCGTCGGCGACGATCGTTGCGAGCCGCCAGTGCCACCGGTGCCAGCCCGGAGGTTCACGAATCGTGAGAAGGAATCGAGCAACCCGCGTCATCGCGATCCTCGTCGGAGCCGCGCTGCTGAGTGTGGTGCCGGCAATTTCCGCCGCTGCCGACGACTCCACCACGATCACCTTCGATCCCAGCGCCAGCCAGACGGTGAGCTACGGAACGAACTGGCTCATGCCCATCAAGGTCGCCGGGACGTCGCAATACGACTTCGTGACCTCCACCTCGGGCACCGTGAACATCCTGATCAAGGGCATAGCGGGAAACTATGTCACGGGTCTTCCGCTGACCGCCGGGGGAATGGCTTTCCTGTCGCCGCCGAGCTCACAGCCGCCGCTCGGAGCAGGAACCTACGAGGTGACCGCCGTCTACGTACCGTCCGGCACCGCCTATCTCGCGGGCAGCCAGACGGCAACACCCGCGACGCTCACCATTACGCCATTGGTGTTGTCGACCTCATTCGCGGTCAACAAGACGACCGTCGACAACAAGCCGAGCCTCGAAGTTGTGACGACCGTGTCGCCGCCCAACTCAAATGCCGCGATCCCGGATGGAACGTGGCTGGTCGAAGCGAAGGACTCTGCGGGTGCTGTCGCCTTCCAAAAAACCGTTCAACTCGCCAAAAACCCGGCGGACCCGGTCACCGTGCCGCTCGGTACCAGTGTGAAGCCGGGGCACAGCTATGCCATTTCCGCGGTGTTCATGCCGGCGGCGTCGGTGGTCGGTGGTTACCAGGTAAAAAGTGACCCGTCGAAAACGGTTGCCGTCGAGGCGCAGTCGATCGGCGAGGCCCTGTCGACGCCGTTTGCAGCGCCGGGCTGGTTACTTATCGTCATTGGTCTCGGTCTCGCCGTGCTAATTG